>CETM01029261.1_pt1 | contig 36374 bp, 39 predicted proteins | sample 361451 | NCBI WGS metagenome assembly CETM01 (sample SAMEA2622690, study PRJEB7988) | marine metagenome | isolation source: saline water (ENVO:00002010), including
TTTTTTCATAATAGATTTAAAGCTGTTTTAGTCGATGAGTTTCAAGACACCAATACCATTCAATATAATTGGCTCAAAGAGGTGGCCTCTGATGCTTCGACCATTACTGCTGTCGGAGATGATGATCAGTCTATTTATGGCTGGCGAGGAGCTAAGGTAGAAAACATTGCCTCCTTTGAAGCAAGTTTTGAAAAAGCCAAAATTATTCGACTAGAACAAAACTATCGCTCCACTAGCGTAATCCTTAGCGCTGCTAATGCATTGATAGACAATAATCAAGATCGTTTAGGTAAAAATTTATGGACCGATTCTCTTGAGGGCGAGCCTATAACTCTTTACCAAGCATTCAACGAGCAGGATGAAGCCAGATTTGTAGCTGGAATCATTAAGAGTTGGATGGATGGTGGCGAGCTTTATCAAGATGTTGGGATTGTCTATCGATCTAATGCGCAATCACGAGCTTTAGAAGAAGCACTGTTACGAATCAATATTCCCTATCGTATTTATGGTGGCCTGAGGTTCTATGAGCGCATGGAGATTAAAAATGCCATGAGCTATTTAAAAGTAGTCTTTAACCCGCATGATAATCCTGCATTTGAAAGATCTATTGCCAATCCAACTAGGGGCATAGGAGTTAAATCTCAAGCCAAAATAAGAGATGCAGCCAAAGCTTACAATCTTTCTTATATCAAAACTGCAGCAAAATTGCTCGATGAAGGTAAGATGGGCGGCAAGGCCGGTCAAAGCTTAAGGGCATACCTAGAGCTGATTGCTCATTGCATCAAGCTGCTTGATACCATGCCCTTGTCTGATTTAATGGAACTCATCATTCAAAAATCTGGTCTGTATCAGCATCATCAAAAAGAAGCTGGAGAAAAAGGCAAAACACGAATAGAAAACTTAGAAGAGCTTGTTACCTCTGCAAAAAACTTTGAGCAATCATTTGAAAAAGAAAAATCTCATAAAGAAATTGCAGAAATTTTTCTAGATACTGTGTCCTTGGATGCTGGAGATACTCAAGCCGATGAGTTTCAAGATGCTGTGCAGTTAATGACTTTACATTCAGCCAAAGGCCTAGAATTTCCATTGGTTTTTATAACTGGCTTAGAGGAAACCTTGTTTCCGCATGGTAGGTCCATTGAATCCCCTCCTCAATTAGAAGAAGAAAGAAGGCTGTGCTATGTTGGCATTACTCGAGCCATGAAAAAACTTTATTTAACCCATGCAGAATCTAGAAGGCTACATGGATCCGATGTCTTTAATCCGCCTTCAAGATTTTTAAAAGAAATCCCTGCGGTTTTCATTGAAGAGATTAGACCACGCGCTTCCGTGACGACTTCCTATGTACGAAAATCAAAAAAATCAACTATGGATTTTAAAGATGAGGTGGGCGTTGGGTTAGGGCAAAAGGTAGTTCACCCTACCTTTGGGCTAGGTGTCGTTTTAAACTATGAGGGATCAGGTGAATCAGCAAGAGTACAAATTAATTTTGAAAAAGCTGGCAGCAAATGGCTAGTATTAGCCTTTGCTAAATTGGAGATGTTGGGATGAAAAATTTTTTAATAATTGGATTGACCTTAAGTTTGCTCATGGCATGCGGGCAAGCTGAACAGAGCATAGTGGGAAAGGCAGAAGCTCAAAACTATTCATGGTCATTGGTAACCACTTGGCCCAAGAATTATCCTGGTCTAGGCATGGCTCCAGAGCGTTTTAGCAAATTGGTTGAAGAAATGACACAAGGCCAACTCAAGGTAACAATTTATGGAGCCGGGGAATTTGTTCCCGCGATGGGAGTCTTTGATGCAGTTTCATCAGGCGCAGTAGAAATGGGCCATGGCGGCGCTTATTATTGGAAAGGCAAAGTTCCGGCTGCACAGTTTTTTGCTGGCGTGCCTTTTGGTTTTACTGCAGATGAAATTAATGCATGGGTTAATCGGGGTGGAGGTTTAGAGCTTTGGGAAGATTTATATAAACCTTTCAACATGAAGCCACTTCCTGGCGGTAACACTGGTACCCAAATGTTTGGTTGGTTTAATAAAGAAATCAACTCACTCGATGATATCAAGGGACTCAAAATGCGCTTTCCAGGTTTTGGTGGCGAAGTCTTTAAAAGAGCTGGCGGCATTCCAGTGAATATTCCTGGGGGCGAGCTTTACACTGCCATGCAAACAGGCACCATTGATGCTGTTGAATGGGTCGGTCCTTACAATGATCTTGCCTTTGGTTTTCAGCAAGTTGCAAAATATTATTACTACCCAGGCTGGCATGAGCCAGGCTCCATGCTGGAATTCACCATTAATCTTGATGCGTGGAATTCCTTACCACCCCATCTTCAATCGATTGTCACGGTAGCAGCTAAAGCAGTGAACCAAGATTTATTGGATGAGTACACAGCATCAAACAATAGAGCGCTTCAGGATTTAATCACAAATCATGATGTGCAACTAAGAGAATTGCCGGCAGATGTGATTAATGAATTTCGTGCTATTTCTGAAGAGATCTTAGAAACTTCTGCTGCCAATGATCCGGATGTAAAAAAAGTTTATGACTCTTTTAAAACTTTCATGGCAGAAGTAAAAAGTTTTCATGCCATTGCTGAAGATGCTTTTGTTGAAGCGCGCACCAACAGTGATGGCAACTCCTGAGTTTTTTCATTTAGGCAATCAAGCCTATGCAGATACTTATGAGCGAATGCATTCTTTGGTGAAAGGAGAATCTTTTAATAATCAAATTTGGTTGCTAGAACATCCATCAGTTTATACGCTTGGCACAGCCGCAGATCCCAGCAATATTTTAAATCCAGGAGATATTCCTGTTATTCAAACTGATAGGGGTGGCGAGGTTACCTTTCATGGCCCAGGTCAGCTCGTCATTTATTTTTTGCTAGATATCAGACAAAAAAAAATAGGACCTAAGACGTTGGTAGCAAACTTACAAAACCTTATTCAAAAAATTCTTCAGCATTACTCAATTGAGAGTTCTTTTGTTGAGGGGGCGCCCGGTGTTTATGTGGAAGAAAAAAAAATTGCATCCATTGGCTTAAGAATTTCAAAGGGCAGAACTTATCATGGCATTAGTTTAAATGTGGATATGGATTTAACACCCTTTGGTTTGATTAATCCATGTGGCTATGAAGGCTTAGAAGTCACTCAAATCAGTGATTTTGATTCAAATGTTACCCTTGAAGATGTAGAATCAGTCGCAATAAAGGAAATGCAAATATTATTTAGTTAATGGAAATTATCCCCACACAAAAGATCATTAATCGAGATGGCATCAAAGCTATTAAAAATGGTCAGAAAGCCAACAATTATTCCTCGGTTTCAAATCAGAAGAAGCCTGAGTGGATTAGGGTAAAAGCAACTTTTGATAAAAACTTTAAAGCTGTTAAACAACAAGTTCAAGACAAACGCCTAAACACTGTGTGTGAAGAGGCTATGTGTCCAAATATTTCGGAGTGTTGGTCTGCTGGCACAGCTACTTTTATGTTAATGGGCTCTGTCTGTACCAGGGCATGCAAATTTTGCTCTGTCGATACGGGAAATCCAAAGGGCTGGTTGAATTTAGATGAGCCGATGCACACAGCTAAAGCTGTTAAAACCATGGGTCTTAAATATGTGGTGCTGACTTCTGTTAATAGGGATGATTTAGAAGATGGAGGGGCCGAGCATTATGCACAAACTGTTCAAGCCATAAAGGAACTAAATCCTGACACCGCAGTTGAGGCTTTGACTCCAGACTTTAAAGGATTATCTTCTTCCATCGAGACCTTGGTCAATTGTGGGTTGCAAGTATTTGCTCAAAATGTTGAAACCGTGAAAAGGCTTACTCATCCAGTCAGAGATATTAGAGCAGGGTATGAGCAGACTCTTGCAGTCTTAGCAGAATCTAAAAGAATTAATCCAAAAGTTTTAACAAAAACAAGTTTGATTTTAGGTTTGGGTGAAACCGATGCTGAGATAGAAGAAACCATGGATGACCTCATTGCCAATGAAGTAGACATTTTAACTTTGGGTCAGTATCTAAGACCAACACTGAACCATCTTCCTGTTGAAAGGTGGGTCACTCCGGGGGAATTTGATCGGTATCGTGAAATAGGATTAGCCAAAGGATTTTTAGAGGTTGTATCCGGACCTATGGTTCGATCTAGCTATCGAGCAGAGAGAGCATTAGAAAAAAATAATGCCGGTCTTTAGTGAGCTATATTAAAAACTGTTACAAATAGAATCCCTGTTCCAAGAACTCCTACAACACATATTAACCAGTCGACCAAAAAAACCTTGAATAGCTTTGACCATACTCCTTGATTTTCAGAATTAGAATCAAGGCCTCTTTTAAAAACTTCCATGGCAGCATATTTAAACCAAGAAAATGTTACTAGAAAAGTAATAGCACCAAAGGCAAAAAGTAAAGAGTTTAAATTCATAGGCTTATAAAACAAAAAATGGGAAAATTATTATTATTAATAATACAACTAGTTGAATTAAAATAAAGGGAACAACTCCTTTATAAATCTCCGTGGTTTTAATGCTTTCATTTGCCACTCCTCGAAGATAAAATAAAGAGAAGCCAAAGGGTGGAGTCAGAAAGGAAGTTTGTAAGTTGATTGCCATCAATATTCCAAGCCAAACAGGCTCAAAACCCATCATTAAGAGTGGAGGAGCAACCAAGGGAATAATTACATAACAAATCTCTATAAAGTCTAAGATGAACCCAAACAAGAAGATAGCAAGCAGAATAAATAAAAGGGCTGTGTATTTTCCACCTGGCATCATCTCAAATATTTGATCTACCAAAAGATCACCACCCACACCTCTAAAAATTAACGAGAAAATTGAAGCGCCAATAAGGATACTGAAAATCATGGTTGTAATTGTTGCAGCTTTGTAACTAGTTGCCCTCAGTAGCTCTAGATTTGCATTGCCATTGAGCCCAGCAATAATGAGAGCTCCAAAGGCTCCAACCCCTGCAGCTTCAGTTGGTGTTGCTATGCCTGCAATAATAGATCCAAGCACAACAAAGATTAAAGCTGCTGGTGGAAGTAGAGTTTTTAAGATATTTGCTTCACCTTCTGTTTCTTTGATAGGCATAAATTCTTTTTTTCTATTAATCAAGATTGTGTAAATTAAATAGCCGGTAACAATCATGACGCCTGGGATAATTGCACCAACAAATAAGTCTCCTACTGAAACAGTTTCTTGCGAAAAGACTCCCATATTGTTTTGAGCTCTTTGGTAGGCATTGGACATAACATCACCAAGCAGCACCAAGGCAATAGAAGGTGGAATAATTTGACCCAGCGTTCCGGTGGAGGCAACTAGGCCTGAGGCAAAATCTTTGTTATAGCCTTGCTTTAACATGGCAGGCAGAGACATGAGACCCATGGTCACAACTGTTGCTCCAACAATTCCAGTACTAGCTGCCAACAGAGCACCAACAATAATAATGGAGATGCTTAAACCCGAATTGGTATTTTTAAAGACAATCGCCATATCTCTTAACATCTTGGCTGCAATACCTGATCTTTCTAAAACTACGCCCATGAAAACAAACAGGGGCACAGCAAGCAGAGTCTGATTGTTCATGATTCCAAAAATCCGCATAGGCAAGGTTTTAAATAAATTAGGATCAAAAAAATCTAATGCGATACCAAGCAGCGCAAATAAGATTGAGGTTCCTGCAAGAGTGAATGCGACCGGATAGCCAAGCAGCAGGGCGGCACAGATAAGAATTATTAAAAGAATTGGGATTATTTCCATAATCTATATAGCTCCTTTGCTCCAGCTAAAGCTAGAAGGAGTGGAAATAAAAAAATAAATGATTTTTGAATGTATACAATTTTTAGACCACCTGGCTCAGTGGAGATTTCATGAACAGACCAAGAGGCTGAAACGAAATCTATGGCGTAGTATCCTAGGACACCTATCATTGGCAGCAGAAAAAATATTACTCCAAAAGTATTAACTGATTTTTTATATTCTGGCGAAGCATTGCGATAAAAAATGTCCACTCGAACATGCTCATCTGCAGAATACGCCCAACCAGTGCAGCCCAAAAAAATAAGAGCATGGACATACAAGGCCAATTCTTGGATATCTACTCTCCCGATACCAAAAAAATAACGACCAATGACAACCACCATGACTAATATCAACAAAACAGGTATTAGGCGTGCAAAAAATCGTCCCAAGCAATCAATCATATTATGTATATTAAAGAGATTTAGCCAAAATAAGAACCATGATAATTTTATTTTCACTAGCCAAGAGTCTTGATTGCATCAAAGCTTATGTAGCTTAGTGGTAAGTTGGCAACTTTTAACATAGGGTTGGATGCCAGAGCGGCTTTGTAAAAGTCTGCAAAGCCTCTTATGTTAGTTCAATTTAGGCTTTAGCCTCCATGAGGTGAAATTCTGTTTTAGCAAGTTCTTCATTGGTATTCTTTGTTAGAATTATATATAACAAGCTATATTTTCTAATGTATAATCCGCACCTATGAAAGCTGTAATCACAGGTGGCGCAGGTTTTATTGGATCTCATGTTACCGAGAAACTAATCAATGAAGGTTACCAGGTTATTGTTTTGGATAATCTTAGTACCGGTAGAATTGAGAATATTGATTTACTAGAAATAGATGATTCAAGATTAACTTTTTTAGAATGTGACATATCTGTTGATGGTTCTTGGACAAATGTATTTGAGGGGGCCTCATGTGTCATTCATCTTGCTGCTCTAGCTGATATTGTGCCCTCTATAGAAAATCCAAAAGAATATTTTAATTCAAATGTCATTGGCACTTTTAACGTTCTAAATGCAGCAAATGAACATAATGTAAAAAAGATTATTTATTCAGCCTCTTCTTCTTGTTATGGTTTGCCAGAACAAATTCCCACAAAAGAAACTTCTGCGAATGATCCAAGATACCCTTATGCACTTACAAAGTTGATGGGCGAAGATCTTGTTATGCACTGGTCACAGGTTTATGGCATAAATGCAATATCTTTGAGGTTCTTTAATGTCTATGGAACCAGGTCAAGGACATCTGGGACATATGGAGCAGTATTTGGTGTATTTCTTGCGCAGAAACTAGCTAACCAACCTTATACTGTTGTTGGGGATGGTACCCAAACACGAGATTTTACTTATGTATCTGATGTAGCGGATGCGGTATTTGCAGCTGTTAACGCAAATTTAAAAAAAGAAATAATAAATATTGGCTCAGATAATACTTATAGTATCAATGATTTAGTTAATCTCCTCGATGGAGAGGTTGTATATATTCCAAAGCGACCTGGAGAGCCAGATTGCACTTGGGCTGATATCTCAAAAGCAAAAGATTTATTAAATTGGTCACCATCAGTCTCACTTCAAGCTGGCGTCACAAAACTCATCGAAAATATTGATTATTGGAAACAGGCACCTGTTTGGGATGAGCAATCAATTGCTAATGCAACAAAAAGCTGGTTTAAATATCTTGGAAAATAATAAATTACAACATCTAAATGACTTGCCTCAGATCCTTTCTTTGGCAAAAAAAGAAAAAAAATCAGTTGTTCATTGTCATGGAGTTTTTGATCTTCTGCATCTTGGGCACATCTTATATTTTCAAGAAGCTAAAACTTTTGGAGACTTATTAGTAGTAACTTTAACCAAAGATGAATTTGTTAACAAAGGCCCAAATAGACCCGCTTTCAGGATAGATCAACGTATTGCGGCAATTGCTGCTCTTGAGTGCGTTGACTATGTTGCAATTAATGATTGGGAAACTGCAGAGGAAACAATAAAATTAATTTCACCTGATATATATTGCAAAGGTCCAGATTATAAAGACATGTTGTCAGATACAACTGGAAAGATATCAGCAGAAAAAGAAGCCATCGAATCTGTTGGAGGCGAAATAAAATTTACAACTGGAGAAATGCATAGCTCTTCTGAGCTTTTAAATCAATTTGGTTTTATATTCAATCAGCAGCAGTCAGATTTTATAAATAATTTAAGAAAAACAAAATCAGCGTCAATGCTTTCAAGGGATGTAGAAAACTTTAAAGATTTAAATGTTTTGGTTGTTGGAGAGGTTATAGTCGATGAGTATGTATTTTGTGAAGCTTTAGGAAAATCTGGCAAAGAACCCGTTTTAGCTCTCAGAGATATTTATACTGAGAGATACTCTGGAGGAGCTGCTGCAGTCGCACGCCATTTAGCTGATTTTTGTGGTTCTGTAAGTCTAGTATCTATGTTGGGAGAAGATGGGGAAGAAAGAGGGTTTTTTGATGATAGTTTTTCTAAGTTCAATATAAATTCGCATTTTATCCACAAAAAAAATTCCCCTACCATTATTAAAAGGAGGTTTGTTGATGAAATTTCTAATCATAAAACTTTGGGAGTTTATTCTTTAAATGATGATCCGCTTGGCAATAAAGAAGAGCAGAAATTAAAGTCCTATCTTGATAAAAACATAGAGCATTTTGATTTAGTGATTATAGTAGATTATGGTCATGGCTTTATATCTAAGGAAGTTGCCCAGTTGATTATCAGAAAGTCTAGATTTGCATCAGTTAATGCCCAAATCAATGCTGCTAATTTGAGATATCATTCTATTGCCAAATATCAAAATATTGATTGCATAGTAATTAACGAAGCTGAGCTTAGGCATGAATTAAGAGAACGCAATAAAGATTTAGATATTTTAATGAATGATTTTTCAGATCAAATTGGCGCAAATCTCCTAGCAGTTACCCAAGGCAGCAGTGGGGTAAGGCTGAATATTCAAGATACAAAAGAGGTTGTTCATTGCCCTGCATTTGCTTCAACTATTGTTGATAAAGTTGGCTCTGGAGATGCTATGCTTGCTATACTCTCTCTTGCAATGTTGAAGAATTTAGAGCCGGATTCTGCATTATTCCTCTCCTCTTTAGCAGCCGTTCAATCTGTTGAAACATTTGGTAATAAAGAGTCAATTAGCAAAGTTAAACTAATTAAAACCATGGAGCACGTTTTAAAATGAAACAAGATAAAGACTTCTTAACCAATTATTATGATCAACTTTCGAACCATCTTAATTCCTCACTAGATATCAGTGATGATCTTATCTCAATTAAAAAAGCTATTCTTAATGCAGATAAAGTTAACAAAAAAGTCATGATTTTTGGAAATGGAGGAAGTGCATCAATAGCAAGCCACTTTACAGTCGATTTAATGAAAATGGCAAAAAAAAGGTGTGTTAATTTGAATGAAGCTAACTTTATTACTTGTTTTGCAAATGATTATGGTTATGAAAACTGGGTAGCAAGAGCTATAGATTTTTATGCAGATGAGGGAGATGTATTGATTTTGATTTCCTCAAGCGGAAGCTCCGAAAATATGTTAAATGCAGCTGACGCAGCAAGAAATAACAGAATGTCTTCGATAATCACTTTGTCAGGATTTGATTCTAATAATCCTCTTAGGTCTAAAGGGGATATAAATTTATGGTTAGATAGTCGTTCTTATAATTATGTTGAGAACATTCATCAAATTTGGCTTTTATCAGTTGTAGATATGATCATAGGAAAAATTGAATACCCCAATACCATATGAGCCAAAAATTTATTTTTGGTATTGATTTTGATAATACCATTATTAACTATGATCTAGTTTTTAAAGACCAAGCTGAAAAATTAAATCTCATACCAAAATCTTGGGTAGGTAGCAAAACAGAGCTAAGAAACTTTATAAAATCTCTCTCAGGAGGGAATAAATTATGGATGCGTCTTCAGGGTCAGGTATATGGGAAATATATTAATCATGCTTCTCCGAATATTGGAGTTCAACAATTTTTTTTCCATTGCAGACTGCATAATATCCCGATATATATAGTGAGTCATAAAACTAGATATGGGCATTTTGATGAGCAAAAGATTAATTTAAGAAAATCTGCTTTAGATTGGCTTAAAAAAAATTTATTAATTGATTCAGAAATATCACCCTTGGTGAAAGAGAATGTTTTTTTTGCCAATACAAGAAAAGAAAAAAATCAAATTATTCGCTCATTAAATTGTACACATTTTATTGATGATTTGATTGAGGTCTTTCAGGAAAAAAATTTTCCAGAGAAAACAAGAAAAATTTTATATAATACCTATACAAAAAATGTACCAAGCCATATTTTAATTCAAAAAACTTGGCCAGAAATTACCTCTTCCTTTTTTGCATTTGATTCAACCTTTATTAAAAATTTATTAAAAATTTATTTAAAAATAATTCCCAAAAGAGTTTTGAAGATAAAGGGACAACGTAATAGCCAAATTTTTAAGTTCATTGATCAAGATAATAAAGCATATGCCTTAAAAATTTATCCTAATATTTATTATGACAAAAGACCAAGACTGCAAACTGAGTCTGAAGCATTCAAGCTATTAAACAACGCTGGAATTCAGAATACTCCAAGCTCGGTTAATATTTTAAAGGAATTTAATATAGGGATTTATTCATGGCTAGATGGAGCTAAACCATCAGTTGCAACGTATTCTTTGATTGATCAGTGCATAACTTTTCTGAAAAAATTAGAATCTGTGCCTTCTGATGCTTTTAAAAATTTTCCTCATGCTTCTGAGGCATGTCTTTCTCATCATGAGCTTGTTAGCCAAATTGATCATCGCTTTCAAAAATTAAAAAAAATTGCTGAGAAGGATATAAAGCTAGATCATTTTTTATCAAATGAATTTCAGCAAACAAAAGATGATATTTTGAGAGCATCATTTAAAAGCTGGCCAAAAAATACACTTAAAAAAGAACTCGCAAAATCTAGGTGTACTCTTACATCTTCAGATTTTGGGATACATAACTCTATTTTAAGCAAGACTGGCGAATTATATTTTCTAGATTTTGACTATTTTGGATGGGATGATCCTGTTAAAGTAGCTTGTGATTTTTTTTGGCATCCAGGAATGAATTTAAGTGAAAAAAAGAAAAAATATTGGATAGACGGAATTAGCCAAATTTTTTGCTCAAAAGATAAGTTTTTTATGAAAAGGCTTAATTCCGCTTTTCCTCTATATGGTTTACGATGGTGTTTAATATCGTTAAATGCATATCTAAAGTGGGAAAATCCTAAAATTAATTATTTAAAAAATAGCTCTTCTGTAAAAATTAAAACACTTCAATTAGCTCAACTTGAAGTATCTAGAAAAATTTTACACAATGTGCAGGCAAAAATATGGCTATAAAAGATCTAACAACAACTTGCAGCTTGGATGAGCGTTCTAAAGCCTTGAGATCTCTAGTTGTTAGAGGTCTAGAGGGAGGCAACAGGGGCCATATAGGATCATCATTATCATTAATAGAAATAATGAGAGTTTTATATGATGATTTTTTAAACTATGATTCTGCAAGACCTGACTTGGAATCAAGAGACCGACTGATCCTTAGCAAAGGTCACGGATGTCTAGCTTTATATGCAATTCTTGCAGACAAAGGTTTTTTTCCAGAATCTTGGCTTGATGATTTTTGTAAAAATGATGGCTTCTTAGGTGGTCATCCGGAAAAAGGAGATGTTCCTGGAGTTGAGGCTTCCACTGGCGCTCTTGGTCACGGGCTATCTTTAGCTGTAGGTATGGCCATAGCAGCTAAAATTAAGAAAAGTGATCACAGAATTGTTGCAGTTTGTGGTGATGGTGAGATCAATGAAGGGTCAGTCTGGGAGGCTGCAATGTGTGCAGGAAATCGATCTCTTGACAACCTTCTTGTAATGGTTGATTACAACAAAATTCAATCATATGGCTTTACAAAAGATGTATGTGATTTAGAGCCATTGATAGATAAGTGGAGCGCTTTTGGATTTAATACCCTTGAGGTAGATGGTCATGATATTTCTCAATTAAAGATGGGTTTGAATAATTTTCAAAATATTAAGGATCAACCCACAGCAATTATATGTCACACAATCAAAGGAAAGGGATTTGATTTTGCTGAGAATGAACCCAGTTGGCATCATAAATCAAAATTTTCACCAGAAGATTTTTTAGAAATGAAAAAATATTTAACTCCCTTGGACCAATAATGAGAAAAACTAGTTTAGATTGCGTTTATGAACTTGCAAAAAGTGATGAAAGAGTAGTTTTTGTTGGCTCTGATTTGGGTCCAGGTGTGTTAGATGAGTTTAAAAACGAATTTCCAGATAGATTTTTTATGGAAGGTATTGCAGAGCAGCATGCGGTTGGAATGGCTGCTGGCCTAGCGATGGAGGGTTTCGTACCTTATGTTAATACAATAGCTACCTTTTTAACAAGAAGGTGCTTTGAGCAAAATGTTCTTGATTTAGGGCTACATAATACAAATGTCAGATTAATAGCTAATGGTGGTGGAGTGGTTTATGCTCCTCTGGGACCAACCCATCTGGCAATAGAGGATATTGCAATCATGCGTTCTATTCCTAACATGTCCATTATTGCTCCTTGCGATGCGGATGAAATGAAAAGACTAATGATGCAAACCAAAGATTATCAAGGTCCAATCTACATTAGGCTTGGAAAAGGTTTTGACCCAATTGTTTCTGAGGAAAGTTTGGAATGTAAAATTGGTAAAAATATTTTAATTGCTGAAGGGGCTGATATCTTATTTGTTACCACTGGAATAACATTGAAGCTTGCAATTCAGGCCAGGGAAAATTTAAAAGAAAGCAATATTAATGCTGGAATTATACACTGCCATACTTTAAAACCTTTTGATGAAGATTCTATTATTGATTCATTAAATAAATGTCCATACATTATTACAATAGAGGAACATCTAGTTAATGGAGGTCTTGGAAGCATCTGTGCTGAACTAATTGCTGAAAACTCATTTGATGTCCCAGTTAAATTCAAAAGAATTGGAATTTCTGATCATTTTCCTCACGGCTATGGCAGCCAGGAACATATGATGAAAAGAAATGGAATTTCATCTGATCATGCTACAATCGCGGCAAAAAAATTACTGGGAAATTAAATGGGAAAATTAGTACAGTTTGTTACTTCACTTCATACCTCAACAAAAAGAGAATATTTAGATCGAATGGTGGATGAAAAGATTTTATGTATGCATAAAGCTAAAGAATATGAAGAAGATTATTGGGATGGAGATAGAAGATTTGGTTACGGAGGTTATAAATATCTTCCTGGAAGATGGAAACCAGTAGCAGAAAGTTTAATAGAAACTTATAACTTGAATAATTCATCAAGTATTTTGGATGTTGGTTGTGGAAAGGGTTTCCTTCTCCATGAAATAAAATTACTGTTGCCAGAAATTACCATTAAAGGTTTTGATATTTCAAATCATGGCTTAAGTTGTGCATTAGATTCTGTTAAAGATGATCTCTTTATTCACAAAGCGCAGGAGCCATATCCTTTTAAAGATAATGAATTTGATTTAGTAATTAGTTTAGGCTGTTTACACAATTTAAGGTTGATGGAGCTTGAGGTTGCTCTTGGAGAAATTGAAAGAGTTGGCAAACAGGGATACGTAATGTTGGAAAGCTATAGAAATGAAGCAGAACAGTTTAATCTCCAATGCTGGGCTTTAACATGTGAGTCTTTCTTTGATGAGGGTGAATGGGTTTGGCTTTATAACCACTTTGGATATAGTGGAGATTATGAGTTTATATATTTTGAATGACATTAAGGATCCACATGAAAGCAGCCATCCTTAAAGAAAGTAAAAAACCACTTATTGTTGAAGAAATTGAGCGAGTTGGAGATCTCTCTTATGGACAAGTTTTTGTTAAAATTTTTCACAGCAGCATATGTGGAGCTCAAATCAATGAGATAGACGCTGTAAAAGGTGAAGACAAATTTTTACCTCACCTTTTAGGTCATGAAGCGTCTGGAGAGGTTCTAGAGATTGGTGAAGGAGTTACAAGTGTCTCTGTTGGAGATAAAGTCGTGTTGCACTGGCGTCCTGGTGAAGGCATCCAAAGCCAAACTCCAAAATATAAACTTGGCTCAACAATTATTAATGCCGGATGGGTAACTACATTCAATGAATCAGCTGTGGTCTCTGAAAACAGAATAACTAAAATTGACCCAACATTTTCAATGAAGCAAGCTCCATTGTTTGGCTGCGCAATAACCACAGCATTTGGTGTAATTAATAATGACGCCAAATTAAAGATTGGTGATTCAATTGTTATCTTTGGTCTCGGAGGAGTTGGATTAAATCTAGTTCAAGCAGCGTCTATGGTTTCAGCTAATCCTATTATTGGAGTCGATATAAATAAGAATAAGATCGATATGGCTAAAAAATATGGTCTTAACCATGGTTTCCTCGCGAATGATAAAAATCTAAATCAAAAAATTCAAGAAGTTTTGGGCGGCAATCTTCCAGATTGCGTTATTGAAACTACTGGCATTAAAGAGGTTATTGAGAACGCATATGACCTTACTCACAAAGATGGTAGAACTATTCTTGTAGGCGTTCCAAAAGATAAAGTATCAATTTATACACTGCCACTTCATTTTAATAAGATTTTGACCGGCTCTGAGGGCGGTCAGTGCAAACCCCAAATAGATATCCCAAAGTACATAGACTTAATTAACAAAGATAAAATGAGTCTGGATGGAATCATAACTCATGAATTTCATTTAGATGATATTAATGATGCTTTGGATTTGTTTAGATCAGGTAGCGCAGGAAGAATCTTAATCAATATGAATGAATAATCAGCTAGATAATATCGGTTCTGAAAAAATAGCCCAGCATACATTCACTATTTCCTTAGAGAAGAAAATAATTTGAGATTAATTATTGGTGGGGACAGTAAAATTGGCTCAGCCATAGCCAATCATTGGACCTCTAAAGGACATAACATCCATTACTCAACAAGAAATAAAAACTTAGTGTCATCTGAAAGACCCTTTTTGAATCTTAAGAGGGTAGGGGTTTTTGATTTTACAAAATATCAAAAAATCATTGTTTGTTCTGCTCAAACGAATCTTTCTGAATGTGAGTTATTTCCAAGAGAGTCTCAAAAAATTAACGTTGATTCAGTTGCACAAATCTTAGAAATGTCGAGTGCATCCGATCAAGTGATTTTGCTTTCGACTAATCAGGTTTTTGATGGAGCAAAACCCTACCGAAGAATTGATGATGCAAAAAAACCACTCAATTCATATGGCAAACAGAAATCTCAGATGGAGGATTTGGCTTTATTGCACCACAATTCATGTATTTTAAGGCTCAGTAAAGTTATAACACCAATGGATAACTTAACAAATGATTGGATCAAGAACTTAGAGTTAGGCAGAAATATCGAAGTATTCGATGATTTTTTTATGTCTCCAACGCCAATTAAAAAAGTTCTTTCAAAGATAGATAAACTAATTTTAAACAATTCAAAAGGGATTTTTCACTGTGAAGGTGCAGAAGATATAAGTTATTATAGTTTTGCAAAAGAGATTGCAAAAAGCCAAAATCTAGACACATCATTAATCAAACCAATTTCATATTTGTCCTCCAATAAGATTAAATATAGAGTTCCTAAATATACTAGTTTGTTAGAAGGATAGCCTTTATAATCCACCCATGAAAAACATTGTTATTACTGGTGGCGCTGGCTACGTTGGATCTGTATTAGTGCCTAAATTATTAGATCTAGGCCACAAAATAACTGTATTAGATCTCTTTATATATGGAGATCATGTTTTAAAAACACACCCCAATCTTACTTTGGTCAAAGGAGATATTAGAAACATTCAATCACTTACAGAATCATTTTCTGGAGCAGATACTCTTATTCATTTAGCATGTATATCCAATGACCCAAGCTTTGACTTAAATCCTATATTGGGGAGAACAATTAATTTAGATGCTTTCTTACCCATGCTTGAGGTATGCAAGGAACAGAATTTTGAAAAGGTTATTTATGCTTCCTCTTCAAGTGTATATGGTGTGAAAGAGGAAAAAAATGTCCATGAAGACATGAGCCTTGAGCCTCTTACGGATTATTCAATATTTAAAGCTGATTGTGAAAAAATTCTATTAGATTTTGACGCGGGTTTTTGCAAAACTATTGTTAGACCAGCAACTGTCTGCGGCTTTTCCCCAAGGCAGCGCTTAGACCTTGTAATTAACATCTTGACTAATTTGGCATTTCACAACAGAAAGATAACAGTGTTTGGTGGCGCTCAGTTGCGGCCAAATATTCACATAAATGATATGGCTGATTGTTATATCAATCTTTTAGATGCTCCCTCCAATGTCGTAGACAATCAAATATTTAATGCTGGAGATAAAAATTTTTCTGTTGAAGAGCTTGCTCTGATGGTAAGAGATGTAATTGGCTCAGATGTAGAGCTAGATTATTCTCATACTGATGATAATAGGTCTTATCACATTTCATCAGATAAAATAAAAAGCACTACAGGATTTTTTCCTCAAAAATCTCTTGAAAATGCTGTCCAAGATCTTAAGCTTGCATTTGAAACCAATGAACTTAAGGATCCTTTGATTAATTCAAATTACTTTAATGTAAAAAAAATGAATGAGATCAATCTTAAATAGTCATCTATTTTTTCAAAGGGCAATATTTCTATTAAATGGGTTCTGGGCTCTTCCAGTTGTTATAATAATTTTAGTAATTTCACCAATTATAAAGATTCATATTTTTCCATTAAATTCAGTAAGAATTGGCCATTTTGTCTCTGATTCTATACATTTTTTAATTTACGCAAGATCAACTCCAAATGAACTCTTTTTCTTTTGGTACCCAAAGCCTTCAGCAAATAAATTTTGGGAGAAATATCTTTCAAGAAATTTAAATATTTTTCAGCCTTTTAAATATGTAACTTTTTATCAAGAAAAAATTTTTGGCAGATCCTATCATTATGATGAGATTATTTCTCAATCAAGAGATCTCAGGGGTGATTTTGCTCTATCTAAAAATATTCCCGGTTTCACTGACCATGAAGATAATTTTGCATATAATTGGTTAAAAATTCATGGCTGGAAACCTGGCCAAGAAATTGTTTGTTTAATGGTAAGAGATAGTCAATATCTTGATTCTCTTCAAGGAAATAATAGCTTTGATTACAGCTATCATGACTACAGAGATTCTGACATAAAATCATATCGAAAATCTGTAGAATACCTTTTGTCTCAAAATTATTTTGTCATTCGCATGGGCAAGGTCATGAAAACTCCGTTGCATCTAGAACATGAATCATTTCTAGACTATCCATTTCTTGAAACCAAGGATGATTTGATGGATGTTTGGCTTTTAGCAAATTGTAATTTATGCATTAGTACTTTATTTGGACCAGATGAAATATGCGGAGTTTTTAAAACCAAATGCTTATTTATTAATCATTTACCAATCGCTGGGTTGCCCTCATGGGCGGATGGTTGTCATGCTCCAAAAGTTTTAAGATGGGCACATAATAAAAGGGCATTATCATTACATGAATCTATAGAGAATAGTTATCTTTATGGCCATGAATATAGAGATAATAATATTGATATTATTGATCTAAACGAATTAGAAATCGAACAAATAGTAAAAGAGATGATCAAAAACATAAAACAAGGTTATAACCCAGGTCTTGGCGAAAAAAATTTAAAATTTAAAGAAATATTTTTTCAATCAAAAGCAAATATTAAAAATAGAAATGTTAGCTTAAAGTCACTTCACGGATACGTCCATCCGAATTTCCATATGTCAGAAATTTGGCTTTCAAAAATGAGCGAGGGGTTTTATCTAAAATGAAAAAAAACCTGTCGCAAGAAAATCAGGATTTGATTATGCAATCAATATCCAGAGACGTGAAAAATGGACGGTACCTAGAAAATTGTTAGGCTAAAATTGCATTTTATTTTTGATAGAGACGGGACAATTATTAAAGATATGCATTATCTATCAAATCCTAATGATGTTGAATTACTTCCCAAGGCCAAGACAACGCTTCATAAACTTAAAGACTTGGGACATGATTTGCATATCCATACAAATCAATCGGGTGTTCAGAGAGGTTATTTCACAGAAAAGGACATTGAGAGCTGTATGCAGAAAATGTTTGAGCTTTTAGGAGTTTCTAAAAATTTTTTTACCTCAATTTGTATTTCAACAGATATTGACCTATCAAACCCGGAGACATATAGAAAACCATCAATTAAATTTGCCAAAGAAATATATAGTTCCTTCGATATTAAAAAAGATGAAATTATATATATTGGCGATCGTCTTGTTGATATGGAAACTGCTATAAATTTTGGATGTAAGGGTTTTGGAGTAAATACTGGTAGGGAGAATTTACACAACCTAATAGCTGACAACATCAAATTTTCAAATTTTACTATTCTAGATAACTTAGAAGGCTTGCTTGATTACTTTTAACAATATATAAATTTAAAAAATTATTTTGATCTTTAAAAAATCATTCGTACAAAAAATCGTCCCAAGTAATCACTCATGCTATGTATATTAAAGAGATTTAGTTAAAATAAGAACCATGATTATTTTATTATCACCAGCCAAGACTCTTGATTACACTAAAGAATTTGATGTGGAGCCAACTGCTCCAGCATTTTTAACTGACTCAGCCCAGTTAATTAAAGAGCTAAAAACAAAAGAGCCCAAGGACATCGCCTCACTTATGGGGCTTAGCGATAAGTTGGCAACGTTGAATTTTGATCGTTATCAAAGTTGGTCGGCAGCTAAAAAAATGACCCCTGATAGCCAGCCAGCCCTGTTTGTATTTCAGGGAGATGTATATCAAGGTTTGCAAGCCGAAACTTTCAATAAAAAAGATATTACTTTTGCGCAAAAACATTTACGAATTTTATCTGGCCTTTATGGCGAGCTGAGACCCTTAGACGTGATCAAGCCTTACCGATTAGAGATGGGTACAAAACTATCGAATTCCAAAGGCAAGAACTTGTATGAGTTTTGGGGAAATAAAGTTCAAGAAAATATCTTGAAGGAACTTAAAGCCAATAAGTCTAATCTTATTGTTAACCTCGCATCAAAAGAATACTTCACCGTGGTGGGTTCACTGCCTAAAGAGGTCGAAGTTGTCTCACCCGTTTTTAAAGATTTTAAAAATGGTGAATACAAGCTCATTAGTTTCTATGCCAAAAAAGCACGCGGCTACATGAGTCACTGGATGATTAAAAATAAAATCACTAAATCTCAGGACTTAAAGAATTTTGATGCTGAAGGTTATAAATACTCAAAAAAGCTTTCAACCTCATTAGAACCAGTTTTTTTAAGGAACTAAACCGTCTTTTTCCCAAAATGAATGTGTTGGCTCTAAGTCATCATAATTGGCTTTTGATTTTTCCATAAAAGCCTTCATTGCAGCTTCCATGTCTTGTCCGCTAATTAATGAAGAATTCCAAGCGGCATGGTAATCAAGAGCTTCTTTGACACTGTGATCGCGTGCATAGTTAATTTGTTTTTTAATTACTCGAGTAACCAATGGTGATTTAGAGGCTATTTCTTTAGCTAATTCTAGAGAACCCTTTTCAAGCTCTTCTCTGGTCTCATAAACTTTATTCATAAAACCAAGTTCTAGCGCTTCAGCTGGAAGAAATTTTCTGCCAGTGTAAGAAAGCTCTCTTACCGCTCCAAGAGGCATCAAGGTCGGCAATCTTTGGAGTGTTCCAACATCCGCTGCCAGCCCAATATCAACTTCAGCAATTTTAAAAAAAGCATCTGATGAACAGTGCCTAATATCACAAGCAGCCACCATATCTATACCTCCTCCAACGCAAGCCCCTTGAATAGATGCGATGGTCGGCATGCGACATTCCTCCAATGCGCTGAAGGTATCCTGCAATTCAAGGACTTCATGATAAAAAGTTTCTCGCATACGCGCAGGATCTTTTTTTGGACCATTCTTATCGGCAGGAGCAAAATTTGCTAAATCCATGCCAGCATTAAAGTGCTTACCTTCTCCTGTAAGTAAAATAACTCTAGCTTCCGCATTCTTATCTAATTCTTTAACTATTTCTGGCAGCTCTTTCCAGAATAATCGGGTCATGGAATTAAATTCTTCAGGACGATTCATGACCACATGAGCCACATGATCTTTCACGCTGACATCAAAACATGTGTATTTACTCATTTGAATCTACCTCATTTTTGATGTTTTGAACTATTTCTCTAAGCTCATCGACTAATTCGAATGTCTTATGATGAGGAAGGACTACTTTTCTTTCGGTGCTGAGTTTTTTAAGCCCATTATCTAACTCATCTAATTTGGTGATTATTTCTATGCTCATGGCTACAATAGGTTTCTAAACAAAAAATTATAATAGCTTGAATCTATGAAAGCACGTCTCTGGCAAAGTTTATTTCTTTTAAATGCTCTGATAACAACTGAAACGATTGTTGCCAAGGATTCAAAGAAAGACGTTAGAGACCTAAAAGAACAAAATATTATGTCTGTTCTTTACCAGCAGACGGCAGCTGAAAGATTGGCCAGCAGCCTGCAGACATTTAGCTCAGCCAAACGAGCTTTAGACAAAGCCTTAGCAGATCCCGCATGGAGCGCTTTGCCAGGACAAGATATTCAGGGAAAAAAGCCAGCCATCATCGTCGATGTCGATGAGACAGTTTTAGATAACACTGCTTATGAAGCCCGAATGATTCTTGATGGTACCAAGTATCCATATGGATGGGTCAGTTGGGGCAAAGAAGCATCTGCTACCGAGGTTCCTGGAGCAAAAGACTTTCTGAATTATGCCGCTGCAAAAGGCGTAACAATTTTTTATATCACCAACCGAGTGGTTGAATTAAAAGAAGCCACCCAAAAAAATCTGACTAAGCTTGGCATACCTTGGGATCAAGCAAAAGATACTGTTTTAATGCGAGGAGAAAACAACTGGGACTCTGATAAAGGCCCAAGAAGGACATTGGTGGGCAATGAATATAGAGTTCTGCTAATGGTTGGGGATAATTTGGGGGATTTTGTAGATGCCAAAGATAACAATTTAAGCCCAAGCAATCGAGCAAAAATTGTTAAAGATTATGCCGATTATTGGGGAGTAAAGTGGTTCATACTTCAAAACATTGCTTACGGTGATTGGGAGGGAGCTCTTTATAATTTTGACTATTCCTTATCTCCTGATGAGGTGCATAATACTCGCTTAGAATCACTGGAACCCAGTAGGTAAACCGATGAAAAAATCTTTGCTTGTCCTTAGTACCTTTGTGTTCTTTGCCTGTGGGCCTGGAAATGATATTGAGTTGGTCCCTATCGGCTCTGATACAAAATCCTCTATGACTCTTGAAAGAGCCTCAAACTCAAAAGCAAAAAACATTATTTTGCTGATTGGAGATGGCATGGGGCCCAATCAAGTCGCCCTAGCAAGATTTGCAACTGGCGGCCCTGACCATAGGCTGTCTTTTGAAAATTTTCCGATCACGGGCATTGTCTATAACCATTCTGCTGAAAGTCTTTATACAGATTCAGCTGCATCTGCTACAGCTTGGGCTACAGGAGTTAAAACCATTAACAGATACCTAGCAGTTGATGCTGAAAAAAAACTTCTACCCACTATTCCAGAGCTTTTAAGCACAAAAGGTTTTAAATCCGGTCTAGTTGCTACCTCATCCATTACTCACGCAACACCCGCAGCTTTTTACGCGCATATTGATAATCGCTACAAAGAAAGAGAAATAGCCAAAATGCTGCTTGATTCTGACATAGACATTGCACTTGGTGGTGGGCAAAAGTTTTTTAATGTCACAGCATCAGCAGATAGCCCTTTCATGATTTATGACAAGAAGCTTTTAGATACAGATTTACTTAATTCAAAACAAAAGGTCATAGGTCTTTTTGCCGAAGATGGGCTTGATATAAGGCTAGGAACTCCTACTCAGCTTGAAATGACCCAGGTTGCTCTGAACTTTCTTGAAAACAAATCTCAAAATTGCGCTGGATTTTTTTTAATGTCTGAAGGCAGTCAAATCGATTGGGCAGGCCATGATAATAACGCTCAATACATGCTGGTTGAATTTGCTGATTTTGATGCAACTGTTCTGGCTGCAATAGACTTTGCTATTGAAAATCAAGATACCTTGATTCTTGTGACCGCAGATCACGCTACCGGAGGTTTAGTTTTACAGCGCCCGAAGGGTTCAAATGTTAGAGCGCAATGGACCACTGGAAGTCATGATCTTTCACCTATAAATATTTATGCTTATGGTCCAGGCTCAAAGCTTTTTAGTGGAGTGATGGATAACACAGAAATCTTTGAGCGTATTTTGCAGGCTCTCGATTATGAGAATCTAGATTCAAGTAATTGCATCAACTAGATCGCCCAGACTGGGAAATGTTTCAATACCATTTTGTAAAATCCTATTTTTGCCTGGCGTGATCCAGATCACTTGTTTGATACCTGCTTTAACTGCAGCTGTGACCACTTTAAAATCATCATCAATAAATATTGCATCTTCAAAATCCAGATTTAAATTATGTCTTGCTAAAGCCCAGAATTCTTTTTGTTCTTTCGGGTAACCGGCATGCATGCTGTAAAAGATTGAATCAAAAAATTTTAGAAAATCTTGAATTTCAGATTTGTATTCCTGCACCCTTGGATCTCCATTAGTCAGAATATGCTTAGGGTTTTTTAAAACGGATAATTTTTGCAGGGCATCATGCGATCCTTCTAAATAAGAGCACTTCTCTTCCTTTGCTTTAATAATCTCCATGCAGTCAATATCAAGCAGATCATCCCAATAATTTAAATCATAAAAATTTAGAGTCCCTCTTTGTGCATCTATTTCTGCTTGAATCTTTGCTTGAGTTTTTTCTATGCTTTGATTTATTTGATTTGCTAAATGTTCTGGCAGCCATAATTCCCAAAACTTTATATCGTAACTAAGATCTAAGATAACTCCGTCAAGATCTGAGAGAATTGCAGTGGTAGAATTAAGCTTTACCATTAAAGAAATGTTATCTAAAAATTTAGAACCTATTATCCATCAATTAGAAGAATTAACGCGTAGTTTATTTCCCGAGATTCTAAAAATTTATCAGAATCCAAGATCTAGCGCTCAAGAAAAAAAAGATGGATCTCCTGTGACAGCTGCGGATATGTATGCTCATAAAGCTATAGTAAACTTTCTTGAGAAAAACTTTCCAGATATTCCAGTTGTTTCAGAAGAGAGTTTCAAGCAAACAAATTACAAGCCAGCAAAAGAGTTTTGGATAATTGATCCTATTGATGGAACTAAAGAGTTTGTAAATAAATCTGATGAGTTCACAACCAACATTGCGCTGATTCAAAATGGCAAACCTGTTTTGGGTGTGGTCGGTGCGCCGGTTTTTGATCAAGTTTGGTCAGGCATAGCAAACCAAACAAGTAAGAAAATCAAAGCTGATACTAAAAAACGAGCGATCCTTCGGATAGTTACCAGCAGAAGTCATAGAACGGTTATAGATACTGCTTTCTTAAATTTTTTAGATAAAAAAGGAAAAAGATTGAAAATTATATTTAAAGGCAGCTCTCTTAAAATCTGTGCTTTGGCAGATAAAAAAGCTGATATTTATCCACGTTTTGGCCCAACTTCTGAATGGGACATAGCCGCAGCTGATGCTGTGCTTCGATCTAGAGGGGGAGGGATTTTTCAAATAGATAACCATAAACTCCTTGAATATGGGAAAAAAGATAGCATATTAAACCCTATGTTTATAGCAATAAGTAATTTGAACGAAAAAAGGACAATTTTGTCTCTAATAGGTGGTTTTAGTAAAAATTTGCTATAATTGTCAGTTCCTAATAACTATGGGTTATAATTAGTTATTAGTAAAACATATATATGGGTACAGATTTACAAACAATTTCGCTTTCTACTCCAGGCAAGGACATAGAATCTTATCTGTCATGTGTCCATGCTATTCCGATTCTTACTGCTGAACAGGAACAAGAGCTAGCGCAAAAGCTTTATGAGAACAATGATCTTGAGGCTGCTCGTCAGCTTGTTTTATCACATTTAAGATTTGTGGTGCATATTGCAAGATCTTATCAAGGTTATGGCTTGCCACTGGCTGACATTATTCAGGAGGGTAATGTTGGACTCATGAAGGCTGTTGATCGATTTGATCCAAATAGAGGAGTAAAGGTTGTATCTTTTGCAGTGCATTGGATCAAAGCTGAAATTCATGAATACATTCTCAAGAATTGGAGAATGGTAAAGATCGCAACTACAAAAGCTCAGAGAAAGCTTTTCTTTAATCTCAGAAGCAAGAAGAAATCCCTTGATTGGTTGACGCAAGAAGAAGCTGAAAAGATTGCTGAAGACCTCAATGTGGAGGTGAAAGATGTATTGCACATGGAAAATCGATTGACCTCTCATGATTCAGCATTCGACGCCCCTGTTGGTAGTGATGATGAGGGAGATATTCTTTCTCCATCTCAATATCTTGAAGATAGATCATCCAGCCCAGAAATGCTTGTTGAGGCGCAAGAAGTCTCTGATCACAACTCACAAGAGCTTTCCATGGCCTTATCTAGCCTCGATGATCGAAGTAAAGACATTATTGCCAGAAGATATCTCGCAGACGAGAAAGAAACTCTTCATGATCTAGCTGATGAGTATAATGTTTCTGCAGAAAGAATTAGACAAATTGAAAATGGAGCATTGAAAAAACTTAAAGCTGCCATGTCTAATGCAGCCTAAGCAAGGCTCCTCTTATTAATCAAGATAAACCCTACCTAGCAAGTTTTGTAAAAAGACTTGGGCGCATTACTGTATCTCAAAGAAATGCATTAGGATATCTAGAAAAACATCATCTCCATGGAGTTCAGGAACTCTCGGAATTAGTTGAGAGCTATCAAAAAATAATTTTAGAAATAGGTTTCGGGAATGGAGAAAATACCTCTTTCCTAGCAGATAAATACCCAAACGCTTTAATTATTGCTTCTGAGGTTTACCTTTCTGGCATAGGAAGCTTGTTAAACAGGATTCATCAAAATTCTTTGAGCAATATAAAAATTTATGACAATGATGTGCGCGATTTGTTGTTAAAAATTAAAAGTGAAATATTTGATGAAATCTATATTATCTGCCCTGATCCATGGCCTAAAGCTAGACATCATAAGCGTAGACTCATTAAACACGACTTCTTAAAAGTTTTAGCTAAAGTGCTTAAGAAAAATGGAACGGTTTATATTTCAACTGATTGGAAGAATTATGCCGAATCTATTGAGGAAGAATTAGAAGAAATCAAAGAAAAATTTTCCTTTAAAAAAATTTCAAATGAAGGCATGCCTATTACCCGTTTCCAGCAGCGGGCGATAAATGAGGGTAGAGCAATACATACTTTTTTACTAAAAGTTCTAAAGAAATAATTGAATAGTTTCATTGAGGAATTTATATCCCCTTTTGGTTGCCCCAATCTTATTTTTTAACAACAAACCCTCATCAACACCTTTTTGATATTTTTCCAAGAAGCTCTCAGGCAGACTCATCGACAAGTCTTTTTGCTGAAGGCCATTCTTAATTCTTAATAAATTCATGGCAAGGTCCATATCAAGCTCATTGTCTGAGATAGTCCTTAAGTCAGTTGATCGTTGATTTTGTATATATCCTTCTAAAGGTTTAATTTTTCTGAATCTTATAATTTCTTGCTCATTTGATATTTTGCTGTGTGAGCCTGGGCCCACTCCCAAAAAATCACCAAACTGCCAATAATTTAGATTATGTTGGCTTTCATAGCCCGGCTTTGCCCAAGAGGAAACTTCATATTGCTTGTATCCATTTTTCTCTAATAGTTCTTTTGCAACAAGCTCAATTTTTTCAATCACCTCCTCATCGGGGAGCAAAAGCTCTTTTTTATAAAAAATAGTATTTGGCTCAATTGTTAATTGGTATAAAGACAGATGATTGACATTTGATTGAATAATTTTTTCTAAGCTTTTAGTAAATGATTCAGATGTTTGCTTTTCAATGCCATAGATTAGGTCAATGGTTGAATTGATTCCCTTAAGCGCTTCGGTGGCTTGAATTGCAGATTCTTGATTATGATTACGCCCTAATGCTTGCAATTCTTGATTGTTATAACTTTGGATACCTAACGAGATTCGATTGATGCCTGTAAATAATAATTCATTAACTTTTTCTTTAGATACATCGCTAGGATTCATCTCTAAAGTTATTTCAGTCTCTGCAGATGAAAATCTATCTTTAATAGAATCTAATATATGCTTAATTGATTTGGTGGAGGCAAGAGATGGAGTGCCACCACCAAAATAAATAGTTTTAAATTTTCTACCAGCAATTAAATTATTAGATTGGTTAATGTCTTTGATAATTGCTTCTGCTAATTTTGCATCATTTCCATTTATAGGATCGGTGGTGATAAAAAAATCACAGTATGGGCACTGTGTTTCGCACCAAGGCAGATGCACATAAAGACTAAGAGGTATTTTATTCAGAAGCGAAACCTTCAATTTTTCTTTTTAAAATTTGAATGGCTTTTCCTCTATGGCTTAGCAAGGCCTTCTCATCTGCACCCATTTCTCCCAAGGACATATCGCTACCTTTTGGATAGAACATAGAATCATATCCAAATCCATTGGTTCCCTTCATGGTTGTTTTTACCGAGCCTTCCAAGAGTCCAGTTGCAACAAGAGGGAATGGATCTGCTGAAGTTTGCACTAGAACAAGCACGCATACAAAGTATGCTTTAGCATGATTTAAGTCTAGTTTTTCAAGTTCTTTTTTGAGATGTTTCCTATTTTCTTCATCTGTTGCATTTTCATGAGCATACCTAGCTGATCGCAAACCCGGTAAATTATTTAAGGCAGGAACAATTAAGCCCGAATCATCGCCAAGCGATAATTTCCCAGAGGCTGTATTTGCTACTCGAGCTTTATTTAGGCTGTTTTCAAAGAATGTCTTACCTATTTCATCCTCAGGAGTGATCCCCAAGGAGCCCTGTGAGATTATTTTAAAGTTCGGCAGTAGCAAAGTAAATTCTTTTAATTTGCCACGGTTATCAGTTGCAACAACAATGGTTGATTGATTAGCCAATTAGATAGACTGCTTGTGCAGCAAATAAGTTAGGAAAAGTATTGGTCAGCCATGAAGAATTTCCTCTGCGATTTAAATAAACTTTCTTTTTTATTGTAAAAGATTCTTCATTACATAACTCCTCAAAATCTGCAATTGTGCAAAGATGAAGATTCTTTGTTTCATACCATTTTGCTGGAAGTTGAATCGAAGATGGCATCTTACCATTTAATATACCCAATCTGAGTTCCCAGTTTCCAAAATTAGGCAGTGTAATTACACACTCATTCGCAACTTTTAAGATATTTCTCATTGCATCCCTAGGTTTTCTTAAACATTGGATAGAGCTGGCCATAATTGCAATATCAAAGCCCATACCTTTATAGTTTTGGATGCCAGCATCAATATCTTGTTGAATTACAGAGACACCATTGATGATACAAGCATTTATTTTCTCAGGATCATTTTCCACTCCATAACCTATAATAGATTTTTTTTCATTTAATTTTTTAAGCAGAGCACCATCTCCACATCCAAAGTCCACTACCTTGGATTGATTGGGTATCCAATTTAGAACAATTGATTGAAGTTGGTTATCCATTTGAATTTAAAAAGTTTTTTAGCGCAGCAGCATACTTCTCAGAGTAAAAAAGGAAGCTGTCATGACCATAATCTCCCTCAAGCTCTATGTAGGTGCTATCTATGCCAGCTTTAATTGCAGACATTTGAATGTCTAGACCATACTCTTTGGGAAATAACCAGTCTGAATCAAAAGATGCAATTAACAACTTGGCTTGAACAGTTTGAAGACATTCCACTAAATCGTTATTAAAATCTTTTGCTGGATCAAAACTATCCATGGCTTTTGTCATAAGGATATAGCTATTAGCATCAAATGTTTTAGCAAATTGCTCGCCTTTGTATTGAAGGTAATTTTCCACTTCATAGTTTACATCTGCATCTATTTTATTTTTAGGATCTTGCAGTTTTCTTCCAAACCTCTCTCTCATATTGGATTCAGATAGATAAGTTATGTGGCCAAGCATCCTTGCTGCTTTCAAACCCTTGCTGGGTGACTTGCCCTCAGCAAGATAATTGCCATTATGAAAATTTTCATCTTTTTTGATTATTTCTCTGGCAACTTCATTTAATGCAATATTTTGTGTACTTATTTTTGAAGAAGCAGCAATAATTGCAGCTTTTTTAACTCTTTCAGGATAAGAAATTGCCCATTGAAGCGCTTGCATTCCTCCTAAACTTCCTCCGGCAACCATCTCCCAACAGTTAATTTCAAAATGATCAGCTAGTAATTTTTGGGTTTCTACCCAATCACTTACTGATACCTCAGGAAAATTTGCTCCATAAGGTTGATCTGACTCAGAGGTAATAGCTGTGGGACCGGAAGAGCCATGACAGCCACCGAGGTTATTGAGTGATACCACAAAAAATTTTTCTGTATCAATTGTTTTTCCATCTCCAATTATTTCATCCCACCAACCAGGTTTTTTGTCTCCATCTTTTATGCCAGCTGCATGGTGATTACCAGAAAAAGCATGACACACTAAAACAGCATTAGTTTTGTCTGAGTTAAGTTTTCCATAGGTTTCAGTCATTAATTCAAAACCAGGCAGGACTTGCCCAGATTCTAAGGTCAAAGAGTCTACAAAAGATATTTTTTCAGATACTACATTCATAGCAAAGAACGAATAATTTGAATGAAAGATGTATTAATTAGATTTAGTACAAGCAATCCAATAATGGGAGTAAAATCTAAGCCACCCATAGGGGGAAGAAATTTCCTAATGGGACTCAAAATACCTGCAGAAATTTCTTCAATAATTTGTAATAAGGGATGGCTACTTCCAGGAGCCACCCAACTAAGAACAACTGAACCAATCACACAATAAAATAATATTCTAAATCCAGAATTTAAAACATCTACGACAGAAAGATAAAAGAGGGTAAGGGTTTCATAACCAGATGAGTATGCAAGGTAAAAAGAAGTAAACTTAAATACTAGGGCCATAGCAATTGCTGCAAATAAAGGTGGCAAGAAGAAGAAAAGATTTTTTGAAAGTGGCTCTAAATAGATCGCAAATATTTTAACTATTGGATTGAAATAGTTAACTCGAAAAAGTCGAAACACAGATAGGATGACAAATGCATAGCTGGCAAAACCTAATATTACTGCTATTACGCTAGTCATATTTATTAAAGTTTTGTTTTTTATTGCTCATTATTAATCTCAATGGATCTATCCTCAGCAGCTTGAAAAGCATCTTGTAAAATTTTATCAAGATTATTCATTTTAAGAGATTCTAAGCCAGCCTGAGTTGTTCCCCCCGGAGATTTTATCTTATTTATTAAGCTTTCAAAATCTTGCTCTTTAGAAAATGAGTCGCCTAAGCTTCTGACAAAGTCCAGAAATATTGATTTAGCAGACACTTGATCAGAGGATGTTATTTTTTCTAACTCCTGAAGATAGGTATTTAGCACTTGAAAAAGAAAAGCTTGGCCACTTCCAATAATGCTAGTAAATCTATGCATTTCATCTTCACTTTGAAGCGCTACAACATGTCCGACTTTATTAAATAATTTGTTCGCTGCATTGAACCCCGCTGAGTCTCGATTTGTTGCATAGATGGCTGTAACTCCCTTCCCAAAAGCGCATGCTGTATTTGGCATTGCACGTATAACCGCATCGGGCTGAGAGTATTTTTCTGTACCTATACCTGCAACCACACTTAAAATAGTTGCTTTAGGAGCAATCTTAAAGATGCTTTGTTCGGCGCTCAAGGCATCCTTAGGCTTTACAGCAAGCACAATTAAATCAAAATCCATTGAAGCTAAATTTTCTAACTCAATTATCTGTAAATTCTGTTTTGTAAGTGATTCGATTCTTTGCTCATTTCTTTCAATACAAGAAATGTCAGATGACGAAATGCCACTTTTTAACATCCCAGCAATAATTGCTTGGGCAATATTTCCACATCCTAGAAAACAAATTTTCATGACCTTTTGCCTAACAAACTTTCGCCAATTCTAAGAATAGTTGAACCTTTTAAAATAGATTCCTCAAAGTCGTTAGATGTTCCTAGAGACAGGTGCGAACAACTAGGGATTTTGGATAATAGCGATTTTTGTAAGTTTAATATTTTATTCATGGTGTTCATTTTAGCCTTTTTAGATGCATTAATCTTAGGCATAAACATTAAGCCTTCAAGCATTAAGTTGGGGTAATGAGCAACAAGATTGTTGACAAAATCAACTGTTTCTTCCGGGAGAATGCCTGATTTAGACTCTTCTCGATCAATATTAACTTGAACTAATGCGTGGATTTTTTTGCCTTCAACTTCCAAGGCATCATTCAGCTTTTTTGCAACTTTCTCTCTATCTATTGAGTGCACCCAATTGGCATGTTTTGCAATTAATCTCACTTTATTTGATTGAATTGGCCCTATAAAATGCCAGATAATATCGCTGGGACATGCTGAAGATTTTTCAGCCAATTCTTGTGCATAATTTTCCCCAAAATTATTTATTCCAAGCGAATAAGCCTCTTCGATCACACTAACAGCCTGCAGTTTGGATACAGCGACTAATTTTATTTCATTCTCGGATCGTTGAGCTTTTTGGCAAGCTGCTTGAATCTTGTTTGAGATATTTGCGAATCTATTTGCTAATTCTTCGTGCATTTTTTATAAATTAGAGGCTGCCTACCATTTTTCATTAGAAGCTCCCTAGCATTATTTACTTCAGATTTATTTATATATGGACCTGACATGACCCTGAATAATGGTTTATCTGGTTGTTTGGAACTAAATGTTTTTTCAACATAGGATTCCAAGCCTAATGATAATAAAGAGCTAAGTTGTTCCTGTGCATATATTCTTCTGCCATAGGATTCGATTTGGACCAAGTATTCACAATCTTCTTCAACAACTATCCCTTCAAGCTCAATGAGCACTGTATCTTTAGCTAACTCTATAGGATATAAAAATTCTACCGTTGGATTACTTACATTGCCTCTAATGTTCACAACATTAGTTTGCAGTATTATCTTTGAAGTCAACAAAAATAGGGCACTCATAGAAGCAATTATAAGTAAGTGCTTTATTTTTAGCGGCTGATTGATGTCTCTTTTCGCTCTCAAGGAAGTTTTTGCTCTCTTTGTCTTTGACTTGTTTATAGGATGTTTTTTAGCAAAATCTTTCACATCAATTACATGCTATCTAAAGGCTCAATGCCTAACAATTCTAAGGAAGAGGCTATTACAGATTTAACAATGATTAGCGATCGAATAATATTATTCTGCTCTGATTTTTTTGCATTAAGGATATTTACACTGTTATAAAATTGATGAAAGCTTTGTGAAATATCTCTAAGATAATAGACAATAAGATGTGGCTGTAGGTTTTCTCCTGCACTCCTAATTACAAATTGTGCACTTAAAGCCATTTGCATTAGCTCATCGCAACCATCAAAATCATCTTCATTAAATCTGTCTGGCAATGATCCACCTGATTCAAGATATTTTTTCTCTACCGAGCAGATTCTTGCATGCGCATATTGAATGTAATAATAAAGATTTTCCTTTGAATTAGATCTAGCAATTCCTATATCAAAATCAAGATGCTGATCTGCCTGTTTGGACAAGTAATAGAATCTTGACGCATCTGGACCAATATCATCAATTAATTGTTTAAGCGTATAAAAATTTCCACTTCGCGTTGACATTTTAACTTTTGAGCCATTTTCAAAAAGGTTAGCAAATTGAACAAGCTGAACTTGCATTTGTTTTTTGCTGTAGCCCATGGCTTCAATAGTCGCTTCGATTCTCTTAATATATCCATGATGATCTGAGCCCCAAACATTAATAATGGTGTCAAAACCTCTGTTTAATTTATTTCTGTGATATGCCAAATCAGCTGATAAATATGTTCCTCTTCCATCTTCGCGGATAATGACACGATCTTTGTCATCACCAAATTTGGTCGATTCTAACCAAACAGCTCCATTCTTTTCATAAGCATGCTCTTTTTTAACCTGATCGAGCGCCATAGAAATTTCTGATTTTTTATCTGTAAGTTTCCCAAGCGAAGATTCAAAAAACCAATTATCAAAGATAACCTTAAATTCAGTTAAATCCTCTTTAATTGATTTAATCACATAGTCCAAGCCATGTTCTCTTATTAATAACCAACTTTTTGAATAATTAATTTTGATGCGTTCGATCAATGCATCTATTTTTTCCTCATCATCAGATGGAAGATCATTTATTAAAGCCTTTTTTTCAGCTTGCGATAAAGTTGAATCAATTTCTATGCCCTGACCAATTTCTAAAATATATGATCCTTTGTATGCAGAGCCAGGAAAATTATCCTCATCAAAGCATTCAAATCTCCTTAAAAAGATGCTGCATGCCAGAATATCAATCTGCCTTCCAGCATCGTTTACATAATATTCTCTAGAGACCTTATGGCCCAGTCGTTGCAAGATTCTACCAATGGCGTCCCCATAAGCAGCTCCCCGACCATGACCGACATGTAATGGACCGGTTGGATTTGCGGAAACAAATTCTATCTGTATTTTTTCTTTGGATGCATTGGAAGAATCAATAAAAGAATTTGGATTTTTGTGGGCATTATCTAGTTGATTTAAAAATGCTTCTCGAGTTAAAAATATATTTACGAACCCAGGACCTGCTACTTCCACCTTTGCAATTTCAGGCTTATTTTCTAGCTTAAGTATTAGTGCTGAAGCTATATCGTGGGGATTTTTCTTTGCAAGATTAGATGCAACCAAACATAGATTGGTTGTCCAATGACCCTTTTGCAGAGAATCTGTAAGGGTCAGTTTGTGCTTATTTAGTAATACTTTCTTTTGATCTGCATGAAGAGATAACTCATTATTAATAAAATCATTTAACGAAGATGAAATTTGATTATACAAAGTCTATACGCGCCCCGAATACTCGCCAGATCTTGTATCCACTTTTATTTTTTCTCCCTCTTCAACAAATAAAGGGACTTGGATGTTGACCCCGGTTTCTAGTTCTGCAGGCTTTGTTGCCCCAGAAACAGTATCTCCCTTAATGCCAGGATCTGATTTTGTAATGTTTAATTCAACGAACGGAGGAGCTTCAACAGAAATAGGTTCATCATTCCAAATCACAACTTCACAATTTTCCTGACCAATAATCCATTTCTTTGCATCGCCTACAACATCAGCATTAATTGCAATCTGTTCATAGGTAGAAGAATTCATAAAATGCCATTGTTCTCCATCTGAATAAAGATAGCTCATCTCAACTGTCATTACATCTGCTTCTTCTACGGATTCTCCTGATTTATAGGTTTTATCTATGACTTTACCAGTTATTAGATTTCTAAATTTTACTCTCATCACTGCCTGTCCCTTTCCAGGTTTATGAAACTCATGCTCGAGAATTGAACAAGGTTGATTATTAATAATAATTTTGAGACCGTTTCTAAATTGGCTTGTTGATATTTTCATAGTGTGATTTACTCTCTTATTGTATATAAAAGGGGTTTTTCCAATGTATAAAATTTTATTATCTACTATTTTTCTTTCTATCCTAGTGCTTTCCTCGTGCTCAAGCGAGCAACCGAATGCTCTAACTGAATCCGATGTAGAAGAATTTCTACAAAGGGTTGAGCTTGAAGATAAAACTCTTGGTCCTATTGTAAGCTCTGCCTATTGGATAGGAGCTAATTTTATCACTTATGATTCACAGAAAGTAGTTGCAGACTATGGCAAAAGATACCAATTGCTTGCATTAGAGCGCGCTCGACAAGCTTCTTCCTTTGATGGGGTAAAGGTTTCAGAAGAAAATCGAAGGAAACTTAACCTTATTAAGAGCTCATTTGTAATGCCATCTCCATTAAATGAGGAGTTGGCTGGAGAAATTTCTTCAATCAGCGCTGAATTAGATGCGATGTATGGTACCGGGCAGCATTGTTTTGCAGATGATGATTGTTATGACTTAGAGGCATTTGAAAACATCATTGATAACTCCAGAGACCCAGCTGAGCTTTTGAAGGCATGGGAAGGCTGGAGGAATATTGGCAAGCCAATGAAAGAGATGTATTTGCGAATGGTGGAGATTGGAAATCAAGGCGCAAATGATCTGGGTTATGACGGTTTAACCGACTTATGGTTTAGTCAATATGATATGCCGGCAGATGAGTTTTTAGATGAAACTGACAGGGTTTGGGATGAGCTCAAGCCACTTTATGATGCTCTGCATTGCCATGTTCGTGATGAGCTTTCAAACTATTATGGTGAGGACATTGTAGCTAATTCTGGCAAGCTGCCTGCTCATGTTCTAGGAAATATGTGGGGGCAATCTTGGTCAAATATTTATGATTTAGTATACACCCCTGAAAATATCTCATCCAACTCAAATATAGATCTAACTAGAATACTAATGGAGAAAGATATCGATGAAATAGAAATGGTAAAAATTGCAGAAAACTTCTTTATCTCTCTTGGGTTTGAGCCATTATCTGATACTTTTTGGGAAAGATCTTTATTTATCAAACCCCAAGATCGCAATGTTGTTTGTCACGCATCCGCATGGGACCTTGATTCAGATATTAATGATTTACGAATTAAAATGTGTATTGAAAGGAATGCAGAAGACTTTTCTGTAATCCACCATGAGTTGGGCCATATTTTCTATTACCAAGCCTATAGCCATCTCCCCGATATTTTTCAAAGTGGAGCAAATGATGGATTTCATGAGGCAGTGGGAGATCTATTAACCTTATCAATTACACCAGACTATCTTCAAAAGATTGATATGGTAACTGAGGAGCAGGCCAAGCAAGCTAATGCTGATCCAATTTCTCTTCTGATGCAGCAAGCTCTTGATGGTGTGGTGTCAGTGCCTTGGACCTTAATGCTTGATAAATGGAGGGCAAAAGTTTTTACAGGAGAGACTAGCCCAGAAGAGTTAAATAACTCTTGGTGGGAATTGAGAGAGTTTTATCAAGGAATTGGTGTACCGCGAGATCGGGATGCTGATGCATTTGATCCAGGAGCAAAATATCATATTCCCGGTAATACGCCATACACTAGATATTACTTAGCAAAAATTCTTCAATATCAATTCCATGAATCACTTTGTAATCAAATGGGATTCGAAGGACCACTCCATGAATGTTCAATATATAATAATGATCTTGCTGGAGAAAAATTAAGAGCCATGCTTGCTCTTGGACAAAGCAAGGACTGGCAAACTGCACTTGAAGCACTAACTGGCACCAGAGAATTAAGTGGAAAATCAATGCTTAATTACTATCAACCACTTAAGGATTGGCTAGATTCTCAAAATGCTGAGCGCACATGCGGATGGGAGGGATCATGAAACATTTAACTAATTTAACCATTTCTGCAGGAGTTTTTATTTTCACAAAGCTTTATGCTGATGCAATTTCTTTTAATAGCATTGAACTCTCAGGAGTGAATTTAGTTGGCCATTTATTTGTTATGTGTTTTGTTATTCAATGGATAGCCTATATCCCTGCCTTTCTTTTCAAAACTGAAAAGTTTTATGATCTTACAGGCAGCCTGACATACATTGGGACTGTTTTATTTGCTTTGTATGCCACTGGTAGTTTTCAAAACCTTCAGCTTGGAAATTTAATTGTTGGAATAGCAATTATTATCTGGGCGGTCAGATTAGGGTCTTTCCTATTTATGAGAATTCTTAAAGATAGAAAAGATGGTAGATTTGATTCTATTAAAACATCCTTTTCTCAATTCTTTATGACTTGGACCCTGCAGGGTATGTGGGTTTTTGTATGCTCATCGGCGGCCTTTATTGCCATTGCTAATCCGCAAGGTGTTGTTATTAATAGTGTATTTATTATCGGACTTGCAATTTTTTGTTTTGGATTTGCAATTGAGGTAATAGCAGATAATCAAAAAACTGCATTCAGATCTATTCCTGAGAATAAGGATCAATTTATAAACGAAGGACTATGGGCTAGATCTAGACATCCAAACTATTTTGGTGAAATTACCTTATGGACAGGGGTTGCTGTAATGGGAATATCTACCTTTGAAGGCATGAATTACTTGGCAATTTTCTCTCCTATCTTTTCATACTTACTGCTTGTTTATGTCAGTGGAGTAAGAATGTTGGAATACCGGGGTCACAAGAAATGGGGACATCTTGATGAATACAATAGCTACAAGAAGAATACACCAAAGCTAATACCCAAAATTTTCTCTTAAGATTAAAAAATTATAGATATATGAAAAAATATAGCTATATTATATTTGGCAGATTGTAAGGCGATTTTGTTAAAAATTAGGTACAATCTCCCCATAAAAAAGTTTGAATAATTTCACTACGCTGTTAGACTAGTGAACCATTT
>CETM01007788.1_pt1 | contig 36028 bp, 30 predicted proteins | sample 361451 | NCBI WGS metagenome assembly CETM01 (sample SAMEA2622690, study PRJEB7988) | marine metagenome | isolation source: saline water (ENVO:00002010), including
TCTAATTCCCGAGCCGAGCGATTAGGAAAGCGACCCGCCCCTGCATAGGGGTGGGCCGCTTTTTTGCATTGAATGGCAGCGAGAAGGCCCACCGATAGCGAAGTGTTGCCGGCTACTGAAAGTCCTTGAGGTCCTCGCGGTATGTCTCGAAGGCCTCGCGGCGCTCCTCGACACGACCGATAGTGCCGACGTCATTTTCCTGCTTGGCCACGTCCTCGGCGATGTCCAGCTGGCGAATTGCCTGAGTGATGTGTCCGGTCAGTTGCAGGTGTTCGGCGCGAGCCAGGTGGCTCCAGGCCTCGCGGTCGCTGCGCCCGGCGGCCTCGGAGAGCAGGTTGAAGACCTGAGGGTCTTCGGGGCGCTTCTCGGCAAGGTCTCGCAGCGCGCGGAAGGCGGCCTTGGGTTCCTGCTGCAGCAGGGCTTCCGCTTCGATCAGGCGAGCTGGGAAATAGTCTGGCATCAGCCGCAACACGTGTTGACTCCGGGACAGGGCCTCGCCGTGCTGGCCGGCATCCAGGGCCAGCTCGGCGGCGCTGGTCGGAATCAGTGGCAGGTCTGGCCATTCGCGTGCCAGAGTATCGAGAGCCGAGAGCGCACCGGCCAAGTCTCCCTGGCGCGCGCGGACCAAGGCCGCCAGGTAGCGCTTGGCGGCGGGCGACGGGTCGCTCTGGGCGAGCAGGCTGGTGGCCTGGACGGGAGCGTCCTGGTGGATCCTCAGCAGCGCGCGGGCGCGTACCATGTCGTATTGCGGTCCCGGATCGCGGACCGTGCCGGTTCCCAGGCCCATGGCTCTGGCCTGAATATCGCTGATGCGCGACTCGGTGAGCGGGTGGGTGAGCAGGAATTCCGGTGGGTTGCCACCCTGCAAGGCTGCTTGGCGCTGCATGGCGCGGAACATGTCGACCATGGCCTGAGGGTCGTAGCCGGCCTCGCGCATCACCTGCAGGCCCTGGCGGTCGGCCTCCTGCTCGTAACGCCGCGAATAGGCCAGCTGATCCTGGAAGAAGGCGGCCTGCGAGCCCATCGCCGCGGCAATCCCCGCATCCCCACCGCCGCCGGCGGCGATCAGCATGCCGGCAAGCATCGCGGCCATGGTCGGCAGCTGGGTCTCTTCGGCCCTGGCCTGCTGGCGAGCGTAGTGGCGTAGCGACAGGTGACCCAATTCATGGGCCAGCACCGAGGCGAGGGCGGCCTCGTCCTTGGCGAAGGCAAAGAGGCCAGCGTTGACCCCGACCACCCCTCCTGGCACCGCGAAGGCATTGAGCACCCGGCTATCGACCAGGGTCACCAGCAGGTGGTTGCGCCGAATGCCGCTGTCGGGCAGCAGACGGGCGATCAGGGTATCGACGTAGTCCTGGCTGATCGGGTCCTGCCATAGCGGTGCTCGGGCACGAAATTGCCGTAGCCAGGTGCGCCCCAGGCGGTATTCCTCGCTCGGGTTGACGCCGCTGGTGGCCGAGCCCAACTGCGGCAGGTCGAACTCAACGGCCTGAGCCGGCGCCGTGGTCAGGGTGCCGGCCAGGGCCAGTGCAATGGTGGCGTGTCGCCAAGCCTTTCGGGGTAATGGCATGATGTTCCTCGTACATGAGCGCCCGGGCGAGGCGCGCCTTCTTCTCCGACCGTTGCCGATCCGCTAAAGTGCCGTGTACTGAGGGCCGCCTGGCGGTTCGATCTTCATCCCCATTCTTCATCCCCATTGTTTCGGGAGACGGCATGACCTTGCAACCAGACGATGTACTCGATGCCCGGGACCTGCCCTGCCCGTTGCCGCTGCTCAAGGCCAAGCAGGCACTGTCGCGGCTGGCGGTAGGGCAGGTACTCGAGGTGATGGCCACCGATGCCGGCTCCTGGCGGGACTTCGAGTCCTACATTGCCCAGAGCGGTCACGAGATGCCGGCGCGGGAGACGCGCGGCGAGGTGTATCATTATTGGCTGCGCAAGGGCGATAAGGAGCGTTCGGCATGACGCTGAAGGCGCTGTTTTCGGGCTGGCTGGAGCGCTACTTCTCGGACGAAGAAGCGGTCATCCTGCTGCTGCTGCTGATTGTCGGTACCGCGGCAGTGGTGCTGCTGGGGGGCATGCTCGCGCCTTTCCTCACCGCGCTGGTGATCGCCTTCCTGCTCCAGGGGGCGGTGAACTGGCTTACCCGGCGCCATGTGCCGAATTTGATGGCGGTGCTGCTGGTGTTCTTGGGCTTTATCGGCATCCTGCTGGCCATGGCGCTGATCGTCATGCCGCTGATCTGGAATCAGATGGTCAGTCTGGTGCAGGAGATTCCGCGCATGTTCGCCAGCGGCCAGCGCTTCCTCGATGAAGTTCAGCTGCGTTATCCCAATCTGGTCACCCCGGATCAGATTCAGGCCTGGATAGACGCCGCCGGTCGCGAGCTGACCCAGGTCGGGCAACGAGCCCTGACCCTGTCGCTGGCCTCGCTTGGCAACCTCATGGATCTGATCATCTATCTGGTGCTGGTACCGATCCTGGTGTTCTTCATGCTCAAGGATCGGGAACGGCTGGTCGGTTTCACGCTATGGCTGATGCCGCGCAAGCGCGACCTGATGACCCGTATCTGGCACGAGATGGATGCCCAGATCGCCAATTACGTACGCGGCAAGTTCATCGAGATCGTGATCGTCGGCAGCGCCGGCTTCCTGACCTTCGCCTATTTCGGCCTGCCGTACTCGGCGCTGCTGGGCATGCTGGTGGGACTGTCGGTGCTGATCCCCTTTATTGGGGCCGCGGTGGCCACGCTGCCGGTGGCAGCGGTGGCGGGCTTCCACTTCGGCATCGGTGAGCAGTTCCTGTACGTGATCCTGGCCTACGGCGTGCTGCAGGCGCTGGATGGCAACGTGCTGGTGCCGATTCTGTTCTCAGAGGCGGTCAACCTGCACCCGGTGTCGATCATATTGGCGGTGCTGTTCTTCGGCGGCATCTGGGGCTTCTGGGGCATCTTCTTCGCGATTCCGCTGGCGACGCTGCTCAAGGCGCTGGTCTATGCCTGGCCACGAGGGATACAGGAACTCGCCGAACAGCCGGTGAGGGGCGAGCTGCCTAATTCCTGAAACACCCACCCACGCCGGCCCTATCGGTCGGCGTGGGCGGGCCTGGTCGTCACCCGGCGTTAAGGGCCTGGGCCGCGTCGAGTACCTCCTCGACATGGCCCTTGACCTTGACGCCGCGCCATTCGCGGGCGAGCTTGCCTTCGCTATCGATCAGAAAGGTGCTGCGTTCTATCCCCAGGTGCTCCTTGCCGTAAAGCTTCTTGAGCTTGATGACGTCGAATAGCTTGCAGACCGCTTCGTCCTTGTCGGAGATCAGCTCGAAGTTGAAGTCCTGCTTGGCCTTGAAATTTTCCTGGGCGCGGATGCCGTCGCGAGAAACGCCGAGAATCACGGTGTTGGCGGCATCGAAGGCGTCCTTGTGGTCGCGAAAGTCACCGCCTTCGGTGGTGCAGCCCGGAGTGCTGGCCTTGGGGTAGAAGTAGATCACCACCTGCTTGCCCTTGAGTTCTGACAGGGTCACGGTGGTGTCGCTGGTCGCCGTGGCAGTGAAGTCGGGGACGGGGTTGCCGAGGCTGACGCTCATGGAAGGCTCCTTGGGTAGTCGCTGAATTCATCGTTTGTGAATTCACAGTTTTTGAGCTCACAGTTCTGGGTTCATCATGGAGATGAATGACCTGCCGGCATTCGAGTGCCGAGCATCTAGGTTGTGCAAGGATTACACGTCAGCGCCGCGGCGCTGTAAAGGCCGTGTCGAAGACGGCGAGGACTGGACAAAAGTCCTTGCCTTGGGTTCTGTACAGGCTCTGGCGGCCTGAGTACCATCTAGGCCCTGGATTCATATAAGGCTTCATATCCCGGTTGAACCATCAGCGCCACCTTCTGCGGCGGCTGATGCACAGGCGTTTGTAGAGGAAAGAAGATGATCACAGGCAGTATCGTCGCCCTGGCGACGCCGATGAAGGCGAACGGAGAGATCGACTGGGAGGCGCTGCGCCGCCTGGTGAGCTTTCATCTCGAGCATGGCACCGATGGCATCGTTGCCGCTGGTACGACCGGCGAGCCGACCACCATGTCCTTTGCCGAGCACTTCGACGTCATTCGCACCGTGGTGGAAGAGGTCGATGGCCGCATTCCGGTCATCGCCGGTACCGGATCGAACAACACCACCGAGGCGGTGGAGCTGACCCGTTACGCCAAGGAAGTCGGCGCCGATTACTGCCTGACGGTGGCGCCCTACTACAATAAGCCGACCCAGGAAGGCTTGTTCCAGCACTTCAAGGCCATTGCCGACGCCAGCGACCTGCCGGTGATTCTTTACAATGTGCCTGGCCGTACTTGCTCGGACATCTATAACGAGACCGTGTTGCGCTTGGCCGAGGTCGACAACATCATCGGCCTCAAGGATGCTACCGGTAACTTGGAGCGCGCCGAGGATCTGATCGAGCGCCTCAAGGGCTCCGGTTTCATGCTCTACTCAGGCGATGACGCCACCGCCTGTGACTTCATGTTGATGGGCGGTCACGGCGACATCTCGGTGACCGCCAATGTGGTGCCCCGCGCCATGCACGAGCTGTGTGCGGCTGCCGTGGCCGGCGATGCCGACAAGGCACACCAGATCAACACCCGGCTGATGCCGCTGCATACGCAACTGGGTATCGAGGCCAACCCGATTCCGGTCAAGTGGGCGCTGAATCACATGGGCTACGCCGAGCAGGGCATTCGTCTGCCGCTGACCTGGCTGTCCGAGAAATATCACTCAACGGTCAGCGAGGCGCTGCAACTGGCAGGCGTCAGCGACGACTGAACGCCCCTCGCTTGTCCGATAATCAAGGTGGATGCATGAAAGCTGCCACGAACTGGATGCCGCTGGTAGCGGCCGTTGCCCTGGCAATGGCCGGCTGTTCCAGCGGCGGCTACTACGATGACCGGAGTGACGCCTACACGCAGGCCAAGAGCGCCGAGCCGTTGGTCCTGCCGGCCGGCAGCCAGCTCTATGAGACCCGCGAAGCGATGCCGGTGCCCAAAGCCAACCGGTCTTTCCGGAAGACGGGGGACGAATTTACCGCCCCCAGGCCTCAGCCGTCGGTTGCGGAGCGCGACTACGTCGAACGCCGCAGCATGGGGGATGCCCGCTGGCTTACGGTCAACGACCCGCCGGAAGCGGTCTGGCCGCGTGTCGTTGAGTTCGGCGAGCGCCAACGGCTGACCGTGACTGACCGCAACGACACGGCACGTCGCCTGACGACGTCCGACGGCGTGATTGCCGTAAGTGATGGCCTGGGCGCGACCAGTGAGGTGCGCTGCGAGCAAAACACCCGCGCCCTCGACGGTTGCCTGAATGCCCTGGCCGGCTATCTCGATGCCCGTGGCCAGACAGCCATGGCGTCGAACCTGTCTCGCCGAGAGGCCGCTGGTTCCGCGGTGGCGCGTTTGGTCGGCGGTGAGAGCAATCGAGCCTTGCTGATCGATGCCGACGCCGAGCAGGCCTGGGCGGAGCTCAGCCACTTGCTCGAGCGTGACTTCGACCAGCCGGAGCAGCAACTGCTTGACCAGGACGCCGCGGGCGGCGACTTCCAGGTCGCGTATCTGCCGTTGGCCGAGCGCCATGCGGGAATGATCGACCGGTTGCTCGGCGACCAGACGCCTCGTCGCGTGCGGCTCAGTGTAGTGCCGGCGGGAGAGCGGCAGGCGCGCCTGACAGTGACGAGTGTCGGCGAGCCGGCGCTGGACGATGACGGCGTGCGTGACCTGCTGGGCCGGCTGTCCTCGCTGTTGCGTTGATGCCGCCGGCGTCACGTGCCCTGCACTTCGCGTCGCTGGGCAGCGGAAGCAAGGGCAATGCGACCCTGGTCAGCGATGGCGAGACTCACCTGCTGATCGATTGCGGCTTCGGGCTGCGCGAAACCGAGCGGCGACTCGCCCGGCTGGGGTTGCACCCGAAGCAGCTTGCTGCGGTGCTGGTGACCCATGAACACGGCGATCATATCGGCGGCGTCGGCGCCCTGGCGCGGCGCCATGGTATGCCGGTCTACCTGACGCCGGGCACCTGGCTGTCCGGTCGCCTCAAGGAAGTGCCGCGCCATGAGTGGATCACCCCCCAGGCGACGTTGGCCATTGGTGGGATCGAGATCATGCCGGTGACCGTGCCCCATGACGCCCGGGAACCGGTACAATTCCACTTGAGCGCCCATGGTCGGCGGTTGGGTGTCGTGACCGACCTTGGCCACCCCAGCGCCCATGTGATCCAAGCCTTTGCCGGCTGCGATGCCCTGATCCTCGAGTGCAACCATGACCGGCAGATGCTGGCCGATGGGCCTTATCCGCCGCGTCTCAAGCGCCGCGTGGGTGGCGATTGGGGGCACCTGTCCAACCCCCAGGCAGCGACGCTGCTGGCAGGGGTGGGGCTCGACCGGCTGCAGCGGATCGTCTGCTCGCATTTGTCGGAACATAACAACCGCCCCGAGCTCGCGCTGGAAGCCCTGGTGCCGCTGCTCGACGGCGATGAGTCACGGCTGGTGGTCGCCGCCCAGGATCAGGGCCTGGACTGGCAGACTATCCGCTAGGCATTGCCGGGTAACCGCTTGTCGCGTTGGTTACGTCACCCGTTTACAACACCTGCTTACACGACCCTGTTACCACCTCTGTCCGTTACCTCCCCATTCGGAGACCCCTCATGGAAAAGCGTCAAGAGCTCTATGCCGGCAAGGCCAAGTCGGTCTATCACACTGACGACCCGGATCGCCTGATCCTCGAATTCCGCGACGATACCAGTGCCTTCGACGGCGAGCGGATGGAATCCCTGGCGCGCAAGGGCATGGTCAACAACAAGTTCAATGCCTTCATCATGGGCAAGCTTCAAGAAGCGGGGATTCCGACGCACTTCGACGGCCTGCTTTCGGATACCGAATGCGTGGTCAAGAAACTCGATATGCTGCCGGTGGAGTGCGTGGTGCGTAACATCGCCGCCGGCAGCCTGTGCCGGCGCCTTGGCGTCGAGGAGGGCCAGGCGCTGACGCCTTCGACCTTCGAACTGTTCCTGAAGAACGATGCCCAGCACGACCCGATGATCAACGAGTCGCTGGCGGAGACCTTCGGCTGGGCGACGCCCGAGCAGCTCAAGGAAATGAAGGCGCTGACCTACAAGGTCAACGATGTGCTCAAGGCGCTGTTCGAAGAAGGCGGCATGCTGCTGGTCGACTACAAGCTCGAGTTTGGCGTCTTCAAGGGCCAGATCGTGCTCGGCGACGAGTTCTCGCCGGACGGTTGCCGCCTGTGGGATGCCAAGACCCGCGAGAAGCTCGACAAGGACCGCTTCCGTCAGGGCCTTGGCGGTGTGATCGAGGCCTATGAGGAAGTGGGCCGTCGCATCGGTATCAGCTTCGACTGAGGCGGCCAACACGCCATGCTGAACGAAGGGCCTTACGGGGCCCTTCGTCCTTTCTGCACACGGCTAGCGATACGAGCAATGAGCGACCGGTCGGCCCGGGGCCGAGGGGCTGTCCATCGGCAGGTCTACGAGGGGCGCTTTGAACCCTTCCCTGGGCGCTAACGATTCCATCCCTGGAATCGAACCCCTCTACGACCTGCCCCTGGCGCCCCTGCCGGTAGCCGATGGTTACACCGCCACGATCTCGACCACCTCCAGGTGCGTCTCGCCTGCCGCATTGGCAAGGGCGCGAAAGCGCACATCGACATCGCGCAGCCTTACCCCGTAGAGACGTGACTCGGCGCCCTTGCGATAGGCGGGGCGGGGGTCCTGGGCCAGTACCTGGCCGATCAGGGCGCGCAGCGAGGCGGCGTCTTCGCGCTGGGCCAGGGTTTCCTCGGCCGCTGCGCAAAAAGCCACCGGGCGCTGGGGCGGCGCGTCGGGGGCGAAACCGGCCCTGGCGTCGGGGCGCGCCTCTGCCCAAGGCAGATAAGGCTTGATGTCGAGTATCGGGGTGCCGTCGAGCAGGTCATGACCGGAAAGCTCGAGTGCCACGCCGTTGTCGGTGTCGATGCCCTTGAGTTCGACCAGCGACAGCCCCAGACGGTTGGGGCGGTGGGTGCTGCGGCTGGCAAAGACCCCGACCTTGGCGTTGCCTCCCAGGCGCGGCGGACGCACCAGCGGTGACCAGCGCTCGGGGCTATGGTGAAAGACGAAGGTCAGCCACAGGTGACTGAAGGCCTCGAGGCCGCGCACGCTGAGCGGGTCGTCGTAGGGCGGCAGCAGCACCAGGCGAGCGCGGGCGGCCGGCGCCAGTCCTGGCTGACGAGGAATGCCGAACTTGTCCGGGTAATCGCTCTCGATGCGCCCGATGGGCGTAAGGGCGAAGGCGTCGGCGTTGGATGCAGAAGGAGGATTCATGGACGCCATTATGCCGTGCCTGTGCAGCTGGCGCACGGCGCCCTGTTTTGAGCCGACATGAGGATTGGCGCCGACGCGAGCCTTAGGTAGGCTGGCGGCATCATTCACGGGAGACACAGCGGTGATCGATCTCGAGCAACTGGCCCGCGCCCAGCAGGCCATCGTGGCCGCCGGTGACGAGCTGTACCGCGCCGGTCAGGTACCGGCCACCGGCGGCAATTTTTCGATGCGCCTGGATGCGGCTCACATGGCGGTGACGGCGTCGGGTCGCCACAAGGGACGGCTGACACCGGCCGACGTCATGGTCACCGACTTCGCCGTCACGCCGCTTGGCAGCCCCCAGAAGCCGTCGGACGAAGCGCGTCTGCATGGCCAGCTCTACCAGGACAGGCCCGAGGCCGGCGCCGTGCTGCATACCCATTCTCGGGCCGCCACCGTGCTGTCGCGCCTGATCGAGGGCGATACCCTCTGGCTCGAGGGCTTCGAGCTGCAGAAGGCGATCGAGGGGGTGACACGCCACGATACGGCACTGGCGGTGCCCATCGTCGATAATGACCAGGACATCGCCGCGCTGGCCGAGGTGGTACGCGAGCGACTGCAAGGTCTCGATACTCGTGCCTACCTGATCCGCGGCCACGGCCTCTATACCTGGGCGCGGGACATGAGCGGCTGCCTGCGTCAGGTCGAGGCGCTGGATTTCCTCTTCGATTGTGAACTGATGATGCGTCGTACCCGCTGAGCGGGGCGGCCCACGATACGGCGGGTCGCGGCCTGCCCGCTCGCCTTGCCCGATGGAGTATTGCCATGAGCTTTCTCAACGTCTACCACGACCATGACCCGGACCAGCCGCTGCTGACCAGCTACGACGGTGAGCGCATCGCCACCGAGCTTGCGGCTCACGGCATTCGGTTCGAGCGCTGGGCCACCAAGGCCGACCTGGCCCCCGACGCTGACCCCGAGGTGGTGCTGACGGCCTACGCCGAGGAGATCGAGCGCCTCAAGGCCGACAATGGCTTTGCCACCGCCGACGTGATCGGTTTGACGCCGGAGCACCCGGACAAGGACGCGCTACGCGCCAAGTTCCTCGATGAGCATCGCCACAGCGAAGACGAGGTGCGCTTCTTCGTGCGCGGCGAAGGCGTCTTCTACCTGCACTTGGGCGCTCGGGTCTATGCGGTGGGCTGTGCCCAGGGCGACTTGATGTCGGTGCCGGCGGGTACGCCGCACTGGTTCGATATGGGACCCGCGCCTCACTTTACCGCCATCCGCTTGTTCACCAATCCCGAGGGCTGGGTGGCGAACTTCACCGGCGAGGGCATCGCCGCACGCTTCCCGCGCTTCGAGGCCTTGCCGACCGGCGGGGGAGACGCCGCTCAGCCTGGATCGGGAGGCGCAGCATGATTCGCGCCATCGTTACCGATATCGAGGGCACCACCGGCTCGATCGCCTTCGTGCATGAGGTGCTCTTTCCCTATGCCCGCCGGCATCTTGGCGCTTTCCTGCGCCGTCACCACCAGCAGGCCGAGGTCGCCAGGCAGATCGAGGCGACCCGCGAGGAGGCCGCTGAACCCGAAGCGGACCTCGAACGGCTGATCGCCATTCTCGAGGGCTGGATTCAAGAGGACCGCAAGGCCACGCCCCTCAAGGCGCTGCAGGGCATGGTCTGGGAGGCCGGGTATCAGGCCGGGGACTTCACCGGCCACGTCTATCCCGATGCCGCCGAGGCGCTGAGGCACTGGCAAGCAGCGGGGATTGCACTCTATGTCTATTCTTCGGGGTCGGTGCAGGCCCAGCGGCTGCTGTTCGGTCATAGCGATCTTGGCGATCTTACGCCGCTGCTCGCGGGCTACTTCGACACCACCACCGGCCCCAAGCGTGAGGCCGATAGCTACACGCGCATCGTCGAGGCGATCAGCCAGGCGCCGGAGGAGGTCCTTTTCCTGTCGGACGTGATCGCCGAGCTCGACGCCGCTCGGGCGGCCGGCCTCGCGACCTGCCAACTGGTACGTGAGCCCGGCATGGTCACCGGAGACCATCCAGTGGCAACGCGCTTCGATGAAGTCAGCGTTGATGGAATGGGTGTGGATGGAGTGAGCGTCGATCCGTCGGGCCTCGATGAAGCCCGTTTCGAATCAGGAGGAAGCGATGTCCGCCGCTGATCGCAGCCCCCGCGCCGGTAAGGCGCGCATCGTCTATCGCGACGCGCTGCCCGATGATGGCGCCGATCAGGCCGAGGTCTTTCATCATGCGGTGATGCAGGGCGCGGCAGAGCACTACAGCGTCGAGCAGCGCCGTGCTTGGGCGGCGGTGCTGCCCCGGGAAGGCAGCGCCTGGGTGGCCCGCCAACTGCTTCACCCAACCCTGGTGGCGGCCTGTGACGGCCGCTGCGTGGGGTTTCTGGAAATTGGGCGGGGCGGGGACGGCGAAGGGCGTATCGAGACGCTCTATGTCTGGCCGTCGCTGGCTCGCCGCGGTATCGGTAGCACCCTGCTGGTCCATGCGGAGCGCGTGTTTCGGGAGCAGGGTCTGGCACGAGTACGCATCGACGCCAGCCTGATGCTTGCGCCGCGTTTGCTTCAGCGCGGCTGGTCCAAGGAAGGGGAAGAGTGGGTGGAGCGTGGCGGTGAGCGGCTGCCACGGGTGCGTCTGGTCAAGCGGCTGGATCTGGTCGAGACCTAGGGAACCCGGCATAAGCCCCGCCCGTCAGCGCCGTTGGCGCTTTCGGGCAGGGCGCACTTGGAGCGGGGTGGCAGCGTTAACGTGTCTCGGTTTTTAGGATGCGCATCGACAGGTCGATGGACTGCACGTCCTTGGTCAGGGCGCCGCTGGAGATGCAGTCGACGCCGGTCTCGGCGATCGCGCGCAGGGTAACGTCGCTGACGTTGCCTGAGGCTTCCAGGGTGGCGCGGCCGCTGCCACGGCGCACCGCCTCGCGCAGATCATCCAGCGAGAAATTGTCGAGCATCACCACGTCGGCAGCGGCCGCCAGCGCCTGGTCGAGCTCCTCGAAGGTTTCGACCTCGACCTCGACCGGCAGGTCCTTGGCGATGTCGCGGGCTTCCTGGACCGCCGCGGCAATGCCGCCGCAGGCGGCGATATGGTTCTCCTTGATCAGGAAGGCGTCATAGAGGCCGACCCGATGGTTGTAACCGCCGCCGCAGGTCACCGCGTACTTCTGAGCCAGGCGCAAGCCGGGCAGGGTCTTGCGGGTATCCAGCAGGCGCACACCGGTGTCCTCGATCAGGTCGACGTAGGCGCGGGTGCGGGTGGCAGTGCCGGAGAGTGTCTGCAGGAGGTTCAGGGCGGCGCGTTCGCCGGTCAGCAGGCTACGGGCCGGGCCTTCGAGTTCGAGCAGGGTGTCGCCGGCCGCCATCCGGTCGCCGTCGGCATACTGCCAGTTAAGCGCCACCCGGGAATCCAGACGACGATAGAGCTCATCGACAAAGGCCACGCCGCACAGCACGGCGTCTTCGCGGGTGATGACCCGGGCGGTGGCCCACTGGCGCTCGGGAATCAGCTGGGCGGTGATGTCGCCAGGGCCGACGTCTTCTGCCAACAGGCGGGCGGCGCTGGTACGGATCTCTTCGGCGAGGGCTTCGTGGTAATGCATGGCGTGCCTGGGCTCCCTGGCGTGGGCAGCACCGGCGCGGGGCAGCGGTGCCTGAAGGGTGAATCGATGCGACAATGCTTCATTATAGGGAATCCACGCCTGGTGCGTCACATGGCGCAAGCCGTGGCCAGGCCATGAGCGGAGAGAAGTCGAATGAGGCATGACGCATGAGCATCGAACAGGGCCTCTGGCCACCGGCTCGCTACAAGCCGTCACCCAACCACAATGCGCGTCCCGAAGGCGAGGTGTCGGCGCTGGTGCTGCACTCGATCAGCCTGCCGCCGGGCGTCTTCGCGGGCGATGCCATCGAGCGGCTGTTTACCAACCGCCTTGACCCTGAAGCCCATCCCTACTTTGCCCAGATTGCCGCGCTTCGCGTTTCCGCCCATCTGCTGATTCGTCGCGATGGCGAAGCCGTGCAGTTCGTGCCCTTCGAGCGACGAGCCTGGCACGCCGGTCGCTCCTGCTGGTTCGATGGCGTCGCCTGGCGCGGGGAGCTCAACGATTTCGCGATTGGCATCGAACTCGAGGGCGACGAGCAAAGCCCTTACCGCGCCGCCCAGTACGCGACGCTGGCGCGCGTGGTTAAGGACCTGCTGGCACACTATCCCGCCCTGACTCCCGAGCGCATCACCAGCCATGCCCGCATTGCGCCGCTGCGCAAGACCGACCCTGGCCCGGCCTTCGATTGGGCCTATTTTCGCCAGTGCCTGGCGGTCGGTTCGTGAGCTGACGGTGTATGAGACACGGATAGCTGCATTCCCCTCCGCTGAGTCGCCGATAGGCGGACGTTTCAGCGGAGGGAAATGCAGCTAGGCGTGCCGCTGAGGTGAGAGCGTTGGACGGCCCGTTTGTAGCTCGGTTACAGCGTGCTGGCTTTCGGCTAGGCTTTATGGGAGTGGTACGCTAGGTCCTTGTGCTGCAATGCAATATTTTAGTTGGAAAAGCTTTCCATTTTTGCCGGAATTGGCAGGGGCTGGTCTTTGCGGTATCTTCGTGGCCTGATTCCGGGCATTGCGCGTATCATTCTGTAACGACACTACATGCCCACTATTCTGGAGACGTGATCCATAGAAGGTCACGCCCGCACTGAAGAGCGCCACACGCCCCTCCCTCCTCCCGGGTGAGGGCAGACCGACACAATATCTTCATTCGGAGAGACGTCTATGAGTCTGGAGGCAAGAGAAGATTTCGATCCGACCGAAACCAAGGAATGGATGGAATCCCTGGCATCGGTCGTTGATCGGGAAGGCGAGGAGCGTGCTCAGTACTTATTGAGTCGTCTGGCTGATCGCCTGCGTCGCGATGGCCGCATTCCGCCGTTCTCTGTCAATACGCCACATCGCAACACCATTCCGGTGCATCGCGAGGCGAAGATCCCCGGTGACATGTTCATCGAGCGCAAGCTGCGCTCGGCGATTCGCTGGAATGCCATGGCGCAGGTGCTGCGTGCCAACAAGAAGCACAAGGGACTTGGCGGGCACATCGCCAGTTTTCAGTCCTGCGCGACGCTGTATGAAGTGGGCTTCAACCACTTCTTCCGCGCCGACGATGGCGAACACAAGGGCGATCTGATCTATATCCAGGGCCACGTGACCCCGGGTATCTATGCGCGTTCCTTCATGGAAGGCCGGCTTACCGAAGAGCAGATGGACAGCTTCCGTCAGGAAGCCGAGGGTGGCGGTCTGCCGTCTTATCCTCACCCCTATCTGATGCCGGACTACTGGCAGTTCCCGACCGTTTCCATGGGACTGGGGCCGATCCAGGCGATCTACCAGGCCCACGTCATGAAGTACCTGGACTCCCGTGAACTGACCGACATGCGCGACCGCAAGGTCTGGGCATTCCTCGGCGACGGCGAGTGTGACGAGCCGGAATCCCTGGGTGCCCTGCACCTGGCGAGCCGCGAGAATCTCGACAATCTGATCTTCGTGATCAACTGCAACCTGCAGCGCCTCGACGGCCCGGTACGCGGTAACTCGCGGATCATGGACGAACTCGAAGGCGTCTTCCGCGGTGCTGGTTGGAACGTCATCAAGGTGGTCTGGGGCGGTCAGTGGGACCCGCTGTTCGAACGCGACAAGCACGACATGCTGCAAAAGCGCATGGACGAGGCGGTCGACGGCGAATACCAGAACTACAAGGCCAACGGCGGCGCCTATACCCGCGAGCACTTCTTCGGCAAGTACCCGGAGACGGCCAAGCTGGTCGAGGACTACTCCGACGACGATATCTTCCGTCTCAACCGGGGTGGTCACGACCCGCAGAAGGTCTACGCGGCCTACCACGAGGCGGTCAACAACGCCGACGGTCGTCCGACCGTGGTGCTGGCGCACACCGTCAAGGGCTATGGCATGGGCGGCGGCAGCGGTGAAGCCGACATGGAAGCCCACCAGATCAAGTCCATGGAACACGAGGCGCTGAAGAAATTCCGCGATCGTTTCGGGGTGCCGATCACCGACAAGCAGCTCGAGAACGGCGAGGTTCCGTATTATCGTCCGGATGAAGACAGCCCGGAGATGAAGTACCTGTTCCTGCAGCGCGAGAAGCTGGGTGGTTTCCTGCCCAAGCGCCGCACCGAGTACGAAGCCCTCGAGATTCCCGGCCTCGACGACAAGATGTTCGCCTCCCAGACCAAGGGCTCTGGCGACCGTGAAGTGTCGACCACCATGTCGTTCGTGCGAGTGCTCAATGGCCTGGTCAAGCACAAGCAGCTGGGCTCTCGCGTGGTGCCGATCATCCCCGATGAGGCACGCACCTTCGGCATGGAAGGCATGTTCCGCCAGTTGGGCATCTATGCCTCGGGCGGTCAGAAGTACGATCCGGTCGATGCCGGCCAGATCATGTACTACCGCGAGGACAAGAAAGGTCAGATCCTCGAGGAAGGTATCACCGAGGCCGGTTCCATGGCCGCCTGGATCGCGGCGGCAACCGCCTACGCCAACCATGACATGACGCTGATTCCGTTCTACGTCTACTACTCGATGTTCGGCTATCAGCGTGTCGGCGACCTGGTCTGGGCAGCGGGCGACCAGCAGGCTCGGGGCTTCATGATCGGCGGCACCGCCGGTCGCACCACCATCAACGGTGAGGGTCTCCAGCACCAGGACGGCCACAGCCATATCCTGATGTCGACCGTGCCGACCTGCCGCTCCTACGACCCCTGCTATGGCCACGAAGTCGCGGTCATCCTGCAGGACGGCATGAAGCGGATGTACCAGGACCGTGAGAACTGCTTCTACTACATCACGGTGATGAACGAGAACTATGCACATCCCGAGATGCCGAAGGGCAGCGAAGAGGGCATCGTGCGTGGCATGTATCTGCTGCAGGAAGGCAAGGCCAGCAGCAAGAAGGCGCCGCGCGTTCAACTGATGGGCAGCGGCACCATCCTGCGCGAGGTCGAGGCCGCCGCCGAGATGCTGGCCGACGAGCATGGTGTCGTCGCCGACGTCTGGAGCGTGACCAGCTTCAACGAACTGCGTCGCGAAGCGCTCGACTATGATCGCCACCAGTTCCTCGAGCCGGACGACAAGCGCGAAAAGCCCTGGATCACTCAGCAGCTGGAAGGTTGCGAAGGTCCGGTGATCGCGTCGACCGACTACATGAAGCTTTACGCCGATCAGGTCCGTGCCTGGGTGCCCAGCGACTTCCATGTCCTGGGGACCGACGGTTACGGGCGCTCGGATACCCGCGAGCAACTGCGTCGCTTCTTCGAGGTGGACCGTTATTACGTCACCGTGGCCGCACTGCGCGCGCTGTCCGAGCGTGGTGAGATCGACCGCAAGGTCGTTGCGGATGCCATGAAGAAGTATGGCATCGATCCGACAAAGCCGAATCCGGTGGATTCCTGAGACGCAGGTAAGGGTTGATCAGATGAAGGGCGAGCAACGACGGCCAGGCAGCATCTCCGCTCGTTGGCTCGCCCGCCTGAGCCATTTTACGCCTGCGGCGAGCATGATTAGGAAAGGAGCGCGACCTTGAGTAGCGAAATCATCAAAGTCCCCGATATCGGTGGCAGCACCGATGTCGAAATCATCGAGATCGCGGTGTCGGTAGGCGATGTAATCGCCGCTGAGGACACCATGATCACTCTCGAGTCCGATAAGGCCAGCATGGATGTCCCGGCGCCCAAGGGCGGTAAGGTCGTCAAGGTGCTGGTCAAGGAAGGCGATACCGTCTCCGAAGGCGACGACATCCTCGAGCTCGAAGCCGAGGGCGGTGGCGACGCCGACCAGGGCGAGGCACCCGCCGAAGCGTCCTCCAAGGCTGAGGACGAGCCGGCCGAGAAAGCCGAGCAGAAGCAAAGCGGCGGCCAGGCGGCGAAGAAATCTTCCGGCGGCGGCAAGCGTACCGTCGAGATCAAGGTGCCGGACATCGGCGGCAGCGAAAACGTGCCGATCATCGAGCTGGCCGTGGCCGAGGGCGACGAGGTCAGCGAGGAAGATGCGCTGATCACACTGGAGTCCGATAAGGCCTCGATGGACGTGCCGAGCCCTTACAGTGGCAAGCTCGTCTCATTGGCGGTCAAGGAAGGCGATACCGTCTCCGAAGGCGACGTGATCGGCACCATGGAAATCGCTGGTGACGATGGCGACGCCGAAGAAGACGCGCCCAGCGAGCCGGCCTCTGCCTCTGAAGAGAGCGCCGAGCAGTCGAGCGCGGACGAAGAGCCGGAAGCCGCCGAGGAAGGCGAGTCTCAGCGCAAGGAGATTCGCGTTCCCGATATCGGTGGCAGCGAGGACGTGCCGATCATCGAGGTCTCGGTCGCTGAAGGTGACGAGATCAACGAAGAAGACGCCTTGATCACCCTGGAGTCCGACAAGGCGTCGATGGACGTGCCGAGCCCCTTCAAGGGCAAGCTGGTCGAGCTTGCCGTGAAGGAAGGTGACACCGTCTCCGAAGGCGATCTGATCGGCTATATCGAGGTGGTTGGTGCCAAGCCTGCTGCCAAGAAGTCGTCAGCGCCCAAGCAGGAGGCTTCGGCCCCGGCAAAAGAGCCCGCAGCAGCCAAGCAGGACGCGGCGCCCTCCACGTCGCAGAGTGCTCCCCAAGCGGCAGAGCCGGTAAGCGACGGCAAGAGCGTGCACGCTGGACCCGCAGTGCGCATGCTGGCCCGCGAGCTGGGCGTTGACCTGACCCAGGTCAAGGCCACCGGTCCCAAGGGCCGGGTGCTGAAGGAAGACGTGCACGGCTTCGTCAAGCAGGTGATGAGCCAGTCCCAGGGCAAGGCGGCTCCCGCTGCGGCACCGGCGGCAGCCGGCGGCGCAGGCATTCCGCCGATCCCGGATCAGGACTTCAGCCAGTTCGGCGAGGTGGAAGAAAAGCCGATGGGTCGCCTGATGAAGATGGGCGCCACCAACCTGCATCGCAGCTGGCTCAACGTGCCGCACGTGACCCAGTTCGACGAGGCTGACATCACCGAGCTCGAGGCCTTCCGCAAGTCGATGAAGGCCGAGGCCGAGGCGCAGGGTGCCAAGCTGACCCCGCTGCCCTTCATGATCAAGGCCTGCGCCTTTGCGCTGAAGAAGTTCCCGCAGTTCAACGTCAGCCTGAAAAGCGACGGCGAGACCCTGGTGCACAAGAAGTATGTGCACATCGGCGTGGCCGTGGATACCCCGGATGGCCTGATGGTGCCGGTGATTCGCAACGCCGACCAGAAGTCGCTGATCGAGCTGGCGAAGGAGTCCGTGGAACTGGCCAAGAAGGCCCAGACCAAGAAGCTCAAGCGCGACGAGATGACCGGTGGTTGCTTCACCATCTCGAGCCTGGGGTCGATTGGTGGCACCGCCTTCACGCCGATCGTCAACGCGCCGGAAGTCGCCATCCTCGGCGTTTCCAAGTCGCAGACGAAGCCGGTATGGGACGGCAACGCCTTCCAGCCGCGTCTGATGATGCCGCTGTCGCTGTCCTACGATCACCGTGCGGTCAACGGTGCCGATGCGGCGCGCTTCACGGCCTTCCTGGCTCAGGCGCTGACTGACATCCGCCGGATGCTGCTGTGATCCGGTCTTGATGCTGCCGGCGTTTGCCGGCTACCGAAACGGCGCCTACGGGCGCCGTTTTTTTATGCTGTGACAGGCAGCGTCTTGGGCAACCCCGACCAAAGTGCTATTGGGAAAGTTGAGGCCTGGCGGTGAGGATGAACTTGGTCAGCATTAGGACGGCCCTGATCCGGCGTTGCTTGTTTCACGAGCTTGGCCCCGGTATTGTCTGCGGTCATCACAATTTAACCTTCACTCTATAACGCGAAGTCATTCAAGGAGTCATTCTGATGCGTTTGATCCTGTTGGGCGCCCCCGGGGCCGGCAAGGGCACCCAGGCCCAGTTCATCTGCGAGCGCTTCGGCATTCCGCAGATCTCTACCGGCGACATGCTGCGCGCCGCCGTCAAGGAAGGCAGCGAGCTGGGCATCAAGGTCAAGGAAATCATGACCACCGGTGGCCTGGTGTCCGACGACATCATCATCGCCCTGGTCAAGGAGCGTATCAGCCAGCCCGACTGCGCCAACGGCTTCCTGTTCGACGGCTTTCCGCGCACCCTGCCGCAGGCCGATGCCATGAAAGACGCCGGCGTGAAGATCGATCACGTGCTGGAAATCGCCGTCGACGACGAGGAAATCGTCAAGCGCCTGGCGGGTCGTCGTGTGCACCCGGGCTCTGGTCGGGTCTATCACGTCGAATACAATCCGCCCAAGGAAATCGGCAAGGATGACGTCACCGGCGAAGCGCTGATCCAGCGTGAGGATGATCAGGAGTCCACAGTGCGCAACCGTCTGTCGGTCTATCACGACCAGACCGCGCCGCTGGTGGATTATTACCAGCAGTGGGCCAAGGAGGACGCCGACGTCGCCCCGGCCTACCACCGAGTCGAGGGCGTGGGCAGCGTCGACGACATCACCCGTCAGGTGATCGATGCGCTTGAAGGCTGATCGCCTTTCGCTGCTTCCCCCGAGGGCTCGCCATGGCGGGCCCTCGGTCGTTTGGGTGGCCGTTAGCTAAGCGCGGCCCGAGCACTACCCCTTATCTTTCCTCGCCCTCGCGCCGCGGCGTATAATGCCGCCCACATCTCCTGACCCCGATACCGCTATGCCGACCCTGCTGGCCCTGGATGCCTCCTCGAGCGCCTGTTCTGCGGCGCTGCTTCGCCGCCGCGACGGACATGACGACCAATTGCTGACTCGCTTCGTGCAGGCGCCCCGCGAACACACGCGCCGGCTGATGCCGATGATCGACGAGCTGCTCGACGAGGCCGGTCTGACCCTCGCCGATGTGGATGCCCTGGCCTATGGGCGCGGCCCCGGCTCCTTCACGGGCCTGCGCATCGCCGCAGGCGTCGCTCAGGGGTTGGCCTTCGGCCTCGAGATCCCATTGATCGGCGTCTCTACCCTGGAAGCGCTGGCGCTGGCCGGCCACCGTCGGCTTCACCTGCGTCATGTACTGCCGGTCATCGACGCCCGCATGGGCGAGCTCTACACCGCCGCCTATCGCTGCCATGCCGGTCAACTGACCCGGCTCGCCGACGAAGCTCTGCTATCGCCCGAGCGACTGACGTTGCCCGTCGGTCACGAGGAGGCCGACTGGGTCGGGGTAGGATCGGGATGGGAGCAATGGGAGACGTTGCCAGTGACGGTGCAGGCTGGCGTTAGCCAGCATCTGCCCGACATGCAGCCGGCGGCCGAGGAGATGGTACTGCTGGCGGCTCAGACCCTGGAGGCGGGCGGCGGCGAGGCCCCGCATCTTGCCCAGCCGGTCTACTTGCGCGATCAGGTGGCCTGGCAGAAGAACCGGTGAGCGGGGAAAGGCCGGCAGAAGTGGAGCAGGAACCCTCGGTAGTCGTCTGCGGCGACGGCCTTGCCGGGCTTGCCGCACGCCTTGGTTTGCCGCTGGCAGCCGCGCCTGGGCCTCGGCTGACGCTCATGCAGCTCGATGGCCAGCTGGTGCTGGCCGGCGACGAGCGGCTGTACGGCAAGCCGCTGGCCGCCGACTTCGTGGCCGGCAAGGCCGCTCATCGCCGTCGCTTTGGCGGTGGGCGCGGCCAGCTCATCGCCAAGGCCTGCGGTTTGGGAACAGGCAAGGGCCAGGCTACGATCCCGCCTAGCATCGTCGATGCCACGGCGGGGCTTGGCCGCGACGCCTTCGTGCTGGCAAGCCTTGGCGCCGAGGTGCTGATGCTCGAACGAGTGCCGGCGATCTATGCGCTGCTGGAAGACGCTCTGGTGCGGGCCCGGCACGATGCAGAGACCGCGCCCATCGCCGCCCGGCTGTTGCTCGACCGTGTCGATGCCAGCCGGGACCTCGCCGAGGCCATCGCCAAGACGCGCCATGCGCCCCAGGTGATCCATCTGGATCCGATGTTTCCCCACCGCGACAAGTCGGCGCTGGTGAAAAAGGAGATGCGGCTCTTTCGTGAGCTGGCCGGCGATGATGAGGATGCGCCAAGGCTGCTCGAAGCCGCCCTGGACGTCGCCAGCCACCGGGTGGTGGTCAAGCGCCCACGCAAGGCACCGCCGATCGACGGCCCCGCTCCGCATCATGTCCTCGAGGGCAAGACCAGCCGCTACGATCTATATGTGCGCCGCTCGCTGCGCGATATCTAGCCCTAGCCGCTTGCTAGGCATCCAAGTCCCTTTCAAGCGTTTGGTTGATGGGCGTCTAGGCATCATCTTGCGGCGGCTTCGCCGTACTTGCCTCGGCCGGGGTTGAGGACGAAGCGGCGCTAGTCGGCGCGGCAAGCTGCTGCAGGCGGTGGCGCAATGCCGGGTCGAAGAGGGTGTGGATATGCCCTGCGGTCGCCGTCAGTTCGGCGCCATAGCAGAGCCGCTGGTCTTCGTCCTGCCATGTCCAGCCGTCGGCTTCCAGACTCGTGACCAGCCCGGCGAACAGCCGCCGATCAAAGAACTCAGGTGCGTCCAGTCCCGACAGCAGCGCCAGGCGTTCGGCCAGCAGTCCGCTCTGCTTGGCGAGCTGTTCCCGGGTCAGGCTGCCGCTCGGCAGGCGCAGCAGGCTCGCCAGCAGCAGATAGCCCCGTTCCAGCGAGGGCTGGATCAGCCGCCCCAGCAGGTGCAGCTGTTCGCGGCCCGCATGCCCCGCCGAGGGGCGCTGCCAGCGTGGCACGCGGGTCTGCTCAGCTCCCGTCGGTGTGTCACGTTCGAGTAGTCCCTCGTGGCTCAACTGGTCCAGCGTGGCGCCTATCGCCGCGGACAGGTCATTGGGCGGGGTGATATGCAGCTCACGCACCAGTACCGGCCAGCTCGGTGCCAGCAGGTCATGCAGTTGCTCCTCATTGAAGCGGGCGTTGTTGCGAAAGGCGAAGGCCACCAGGCCTGCCAGTGCGAAATGATGCAGCACATTGTTGCGATACCAGCTCAATAGGCTCGTCTGCTCGGGGCTTGCCAGCACCAGTTCGCCAAGCACCTGATTACGTCGCTCGATGAAGCCCAGCGACTCGGCGTGGAGAATCCACTCCGCGGGTGAGCCAGTGAGTGCTTGGGCGGGATTCGAACTGTTGAGGCCATCGGTTCCCGTTGACCTCTTGGCCAAGTCGACCAGAAGCTCGAGCTGGCGCTGTAGCAGGTCCCGTTCGATGGCCCGGTGCGGGGTGGCCAATAGCACCAGAGCGATCAGGTTCACTGCATTGAGGGGCACGGCGGCGTTGATGCGTCGCGCCAGTTCTTCGCCCAGTCGCGGTACCGCGCGCTGCTGCCAGTCCTCGTCGCTGGCATGGCGCCATTCGGGCGTCTCGGCATCGAGAAAGGAGCTCAGCGGCAGCGGTGTGCCGATGGTCACGCTGACCCGGCCGAAGGGTTGTCGCAGTCGGCCAAGCACGCGAAATAGCTCAAGCGGTGTCTCCCGTCGCTTGGGTTTGCCGGCAAGCTCGGCCCGATAGCTGTCGCTCTCGATGACGCGCTCGTAGCCAATCGCCACCGGGATAAACGCCAGTTTCCCGGAGTGTCCGCGAGTTCTTACTCCCCAGGCATGGGAGCGCAGCGTCATCGCCAGCATGCCCGGGCGCGGGTCGAGCAGACGCCCGCTGCGCGAGCGCCCGCCTTCGATGAAGTACTCGAGAGGATGACCGCGGGATAGCAGACGCGCCAGGTACTCCTGGAAGACCGCCCGGTAGAGGCGATTGCCCTTGAAACTACGGCGCAGGAAAAAAGCACCACCGCGTCGCAGCAGCGGGCCAACGACCGGCATGTTGAGATTGCGACCGGCGGCGATATGCGGCGGCATCAGTCCCTCATGGAAGAGCACGTAGGACAGCAGCAGGTAGTCGATATGGCTGCGGTGGCAGGGTACATAGACCAGGGTATGGTCACCGGCCAGTGCCTTGACCGATTCGATACCCGCTACGTCGACGCCGTCGTAGAGCCGTGTCCATAGTCGTTCGAGCAGGCCATCGAGCAGTCTCAGTACCGGATAGGTCATGTTGGAGGCGATCTCGCGGCCGTAGCGGCGGGCTCGCGCCTTCACACGGGGCGCTTGCCGACCTTCGGACTGAGCGGTCTCGGCGATGGCCTGGCGCACCGTCGGGCTTGCCACCACGCCGTCAATCAGGGTGCGCCGATGGGACAGGTCGGGTCCCAGCACCCGGGTGCGCTGGCGCCGGAAGTGCACTCTCAATAGCCTTGCCACTTTGCGGTTGGTGAGGGCATCGGGGCGTCTTTCGATCAGCGTGCGTAGCGATAGCGGCGCTCCGAAGTGCACCTCGACGCTGCGCCCGTGTATCAGCACCGCCAGGGCACGCCTGAGACGGCCGGTCAGCCCCCAGTCATCGGCGGTGAGCAGCGACCAGAACCCGAAGCGCTTGCCCGGCGCGCGTCCCCAGAAGACACTGACCGGTAGCAGCTCGAGATCCTGTTCGGGATGGTCATGCAGCCACTCGAGATAACCAAGGAAGGGCGCCTGAGCCTTTCGGCGCCGTCCCGGCAGGGACACGCAGCGTGATGGCGCCGGGTGCTGTTCGTCCAAGGGTGGATTCGGTGCGGGCAGCTTGCTTCGCGCACACAGGGTCTCGAGCAGCAAGCGATCCGAGAGCGCCGGATGAGGCAGTACATAGATCGTCGTGGCCGTCGCTGACAGACCGAGCGATGCCGGGTCAGGTTCGGTCAGACGCACCTCGACCCAGACACGAATAAGGGCCCGAACGGGGCGATGCAGCAGGCTGGCAAGGGCTGATATCCAGGGCATTCCCTTACCTTATGCAATGTGAGAGGGCCTAGTATAGCGCCGGTGGCACCGATCTGAGCGTCCGTATCGCCTCAGGGCCGTCCCGCTTGCAGTCGTTACGCAGGGGCGTGACAGGGGCGCAAAGCGGTGGACAAATAAGCGAGGCCCTCGAGCACGACCCCCGCTGGCTGACCGCTAAGCAAGCACAGGTGTGACACGACACAGGCGACAAGGATGCAAGCATGCAAGGCAACTGGCGCGACGGTAATCGCTTCACGCTGCTGGCAGAGGCCCGGCAGTTTCTTCCTGAGATGTTCAAGGCCATCGAGTCGGCCCGGGAGTCGGTGATCCTCGAGCTCTACCTGATGGAGTCAGGCGAGCTCTCCCATTCCTTGATCGATCTTCTGGGCGAGGCCGCGGAGCGTGGCGTGACGGTGCTGCTGCTGCTCGATGACTACGGTGCCATGGGGCTCGAGACCGCCGATCGTGAGCGACTCGCCAAGCGCGGCGTGGCGATACGTTACTTCAATCCACTCGCCTGGCAATCGCTTACCCGCAACCTGACCCGTGATCATCGCAAGCTGTTGGTGATCGACGGCGAGGTAGCCTTTACCGGGGGCTTCGGAGCGGTAGATGCCTTCCTCGGCGCCTGGTACGAAGTGGCTGTGCGTATTGAAGGCCCCGTGGTCGCCGACTGGGTACGGCTTTTCTCGAAGCTGTGGGATTCGTCGATGAGTCGCGGTGAGGGAGACGCTGCCCTGGTACGAGGGTTGCGCGTGGCACCGCAGGAAGACCGCCGAATGAGCGGTATGCTGGGACGGGTGGTGTGGGGGCAGGGCTATCGCTATCAGGCCATTCGCCGCTCACTGCAGGCACAGTTGGAGTCGGCGCAGGATAGGGTCTGGATCTGCACGCCCTATTTCGTGCCTACCCTGAGCCTGCGCAACCGACTGGTACGGGCGGCGCGTCGGGGGGTGGACGTGCGCCTGCTGCTACCGGGAGTGGATCATGATCACCCCGGCGTGCGTTATGCCGGCCAGCGTTTCTATGGCCGTATGCTGCGTGCCGGGGTGCGCATCTTCGAGTTCCAGCCAAGCTTCATCCATGCCAAGTTCTCGCTGGCGGACAACTGGAGCGCGATCGGTTCCTGTAATTTCGATCACTGGAACCTGCAGTGGAATCTGGAGGCCAATCAGGAAGTGCGCGACGTCCGTTTTGCCGGCGAGGTGCAGGCGCTTTTCGAGCGCAACTTTCGGGCAAGCCAGGAGGTCGATCCACAGCGCTGGGCAGACCGCCCGAGGCTGCAGCGGCTGCGCGAATGGCTTTGGGGCCTAGTGGATTCGCTACTTACCCGGCTGCGCTGAGCCGCGTTGCCTACCTACTAGCGCCGGCGCCCCTTGCCGCTCTTGCCGGCCGGCTTCTTCTTGCGTGGGGTCGGCTTGGCGGTTTCTGGTGGTACTCGATAGTTGAGGTAGAGGTCCAGCACCAGCTCAGGCAGTTGGCGTACCAGCGACTCGAGACGGGCCTCGTCGCCGGCAAGTTCCGCCATGTCTGGCTCGTCGTCGAACAGCCCCGACAGTGCCATGAAGGGCAGCAGCAGGGTGGCGGCACTCTCTTCGTCACCTTCGAACCAGGCGGCCTCGTCGAGGAATACCGCCTCCATGAAGGCCGCGCACCAGTCGCCGACCGGCGTTTCCGCCGGCGCTATGCCGCCCAGCTCCAGGTCGAAGGGCAGCTCTGGAAGACCGCCTTGCTCCATGGTCGAGATGGCATTCGCCTTAAGGGCCTCGAAGAGCCCGAGGATTTCGTCGCGCTCGGCGCTATCCGTGAAGTCCGGTTCGCCGTGGAAGAGCTCGCCGACCCAGGTGGTGGCGGGCGTTTCCCGGGGGGCGACGGCCAGGGCCACCAGGAAGCCGTGGGCGCCAATCACATCCAGGGCATCGGCGTCGACGCGCTCGGATTCGAGGAAATCATCGAGGCGGTCGAGCGCCTCGTCGTCGATCAGGGGCGTGGGAACGGGGGTCTCGGACATCGGAAGTCTCGTCGTCGGTCTCGCCAGGGAGAATGAAGAGGCACTTTACGCGCCTGCCATGGCGCGCCATTCTAGCATCCCATGACCACCCCATCTTCTTCCGCTCCCGTCCTGCCAACGCCGGCCCTTGAGGAGCTCGAGTCGCTGAACGCCACGGCGCTGAAAGCGCGCCTTCATCGGCGGGTCGAAGATGCCTTCCAGCTTTGCCGGGAGGTCCACCCTGCCCTGCCTCGGCCAACGGTGTGGCTCGACCTGCGTGGCAAGAGTGCCGGCCAGGCGCATTTCGGCCGGGGTGGCCTGCGCTTCAATGCCCAGCTTTACGCCGAGAACCGTCAGGCGTTTCTCGTCGAGGTGGTGCCCCACGAGATGGCGCACTGGCTGGTCTGGCACCTCGATGAAGGGCCTCGGCTGCGCCCCCATGGCCATGAGTGGAAGACCGTAATGCGCCAGCTGTTCGGGCTCGCGCCCATCACCACCCATCGCTTCGATGTGACCCGGGCGAGCCCTGCGCCTTATCGCTATGCTTGTGGCTGTCAGGAGCACTTCTTCAGCCTGCGCCGGCACCGCCGAGCCACGCAAGGCCAGGCGTATCGCTGTCGACAATGCGGCGAGACCTTGGTCTATCAATCCGCGCAGGCATCCGAGAAAACCCAGTAAGCCTTTGTTATGCAATAAGATTGGGGGTCTACCAATGTCTAAAAGGCGCGGCCGCGAGCAGGGGTATATGCTGGACTAGCTTTCCGGGTCGGCGGCGACAGGTGAACCGCGGCCGGCGACACTCCATTTCTGGCACTCTTCTGGACGAGGTTCCTCAATGACCGAACAGCCACATGTCCATCCGGTGCGCGATGATATCGCCGCCAACGCCTGGATCGATAACGCCAAATACCTGGCCATGTATCAGCAATCGGTAGACGATCCGGAAGGGTTCTGGGCCGAGCAGGCCAAACGGCTCGACTGGATCAAGGCGCCGACCCGGGCCAAGAACACGTCGTTCGCCAGAGACAATGTCGACATTCGCTGGTACGAGGATGGCACGCTCAACGTCAGTAGTAACTGTCTGGACCGTCATCTTGAGACCCGCGGCGATAAGCCGGCGATCATCTGGGAAGGCGATGACCCCAGCGAGTCCAAGACCCTGACCTACCGTGAGCTGCACGCCCGCACCTGTCAGCTGGCCAACGCCATGAAGGAGATGGGCGTGAAGAAGGGGGATGTGGTCACCCTCTACATGCCGATGATTCCCGAAGCGGCGATGGCCATGCTGGCCTGTGCGCGTCTTGGTGCCATTCACTCGGTGGTGTTCGGCGGCTTCTCCCCGGATGCCCTGGCCCAGCGCGTCATCGACGCCGAGTCGAAGCTGATCATTACCGCCGATGAGTCGGTGCGCGGTGGCAAGCAGGTGCCGCTCAAGGACAACGTCGATGCGGCCCTGACCCGCAAGGGCGCCGAAGTGGCCGAGTCGGTGCTGGTGGTCAAGCGTACCGGCGGCGACATCGACTGGCACGAGGGGCGCGACGTCTGGTTTCACGAGCGCGTCGATGGTCAGTCCACCGACTGTCCGGCAGAGGAGATGAACGCCGAAGACCCGCTGTTCATTCTCTATACCTCAGGTTCCACCGGTACGCCCAAGGGCCTGAAGCATACCACTGGCGGCTACCTGACCTACGCGGCCATGACCCATCAGTACGTCTTCGATTATCACGAGGGCGAGGTCTACTGGTGCACCGCCGATGTGGGCTGGGTGACCGGCCACAGCTATATCGTCTATGGCCCGTTGGCCAATGGCGCCATCACCCTGATGTTCGAGGGCGTGCCGAGCTACCCGACCCACGGGCGCATGGGCGAAATCGTCGACAAGCACAACGTTAGCATTCTCTATACCGCGCCTACCGCCGTGCGGGCGCTGATGGCGCACGGTGACGACGTGATGGCTTCCAGCAAGCGCGATAGCCTGCGCCTGCTTGGGTCAGTGGGCGAGCCGATCAACCCCGAGGCCTGGGAATGGTTCTACCGGGTGATCGGTAACTCCCAGTGTCCGATCGTCGACACCTGGTGGCAGACCGAGACCGGCGGCATCATGATCTCGCCGCTGCCCGGGGCCACTGACCTCAAGCCTGGCTCCGCCACGCGGCCCTTCTTCGGCGTGCGGCCGGCGCTGGTCGACAACGAAGGCCATCTGCTGGAAGGCGCGACCGATGGCAACCTGGTGATCCTCGACTCCTGGCCGGGGCAGGCGCGCTCGATCTGGGGCAATCACGAGCGCTTCGTGCAGACCTATTTCTCGACCTACGACAACATGTATTTCACCGGTGACGGCTGTCGTCGTGACGAGGACGGCTACTACTGGATCACCGGTCGTGTCGATGACGTGCTCAACGTGTCCGGGCATCGCATGGGCACCGCCGAGATCGAGTCCTCGCTGGTGGCCCACGATGCGGTGGCCGAGGCCGCAGTGGTCGGCTTCCCCCACGATATCAAGGGCCAGGGTATCTACATCTATGTGACCCTGAACGACGGCATCGACCCAAGCGATGATCTGAAGAAGGAGCTCACTCAGTGGGTGCGCAAGGACATCGGGCCGATCGCCTCGCCGGACGTGATCCAGTGGGCGCCGGGGCTGCCCAAGACCCGGTCTGGCAAGATCATGCGCCGCATCCTGCGCAAGATCGCCGCCAACGAGACCGATGGTCTGGGTGATACCTCTACGCTTGCCGATCCTTCGGTAGTCGAAGAGTTGATTGCCAATCGCGCGGCCAATTGACGTCTTCTGAACCGACGTTTCAGGGAGGAGCACCGACCCGCCGTCGGAGCTTGGCAGGCGCCACTGCCTGCCAGGATCTGTGGGGTCAGGGGACACGCCAGCCCGGGGCTCTTTCCTGTCTTGTACCGGCCTTCGGGCCGGTTTTTTGTGCTGTGGCAAGTAAATGTCGACAATTCCCCGGTAAGCTTGGGAATACCCGCTACCATGGGGTAACATGCCGTAAAACAACGGCGAACTCACCAGCGTCTACCGGTACGTTGGTCGCTGACAAGAGGATCCGGAGGAGTCTCAATGGCCTTTGCCCAGAAATTCATCGTCGCCGATGATCATCCGCTGTTCCGCGCTGCCCTCACCCAAGCGCTGAGGCAGCTGGCGCCCCAGGCCGAGATCGTGGAAGCCGACACCATGGAAGCCACCACCGAGGTGGTGACTCGCCACCCGGATGCCGATCTGATCCTGCTGGACCTGCACATGCCGGGTGCGCATGGCTTCTCCGGGCTGATTCAGCTGCGTGGCCAGAATCCCGATGTGCCGGTGGCGGTCGTTTCCGGCAGCGATGAACCCTATGTGGTGCGTCGCGCTATCGACTACGGCGCCTCCGGTTTCATTCCTAAGTCTTCTTCGCTGTCGCTAATCGCCGAGGCGGTGGGCGAAATTCTCGACGGTGAGGTGTGGCTGCCCGCCGAGCTTGCCGATGTGCTCGGCGAGGCCAACGAGGAAGAATCGCGTTTCGCTGAGGCCATTGCTTCGCTGACGCCGCAGCAGTTTCGGGTTCTCAACATGCTCACCGAGGGGCTGCTCAATAAGCAGATTGCCTATGAGCTGAATGTCTCCGAAGCGACCATCAAGGCCCACGTCACCGCGATTCTTCGCAAGCTGGGCGTGCACTCCCGCACCCAGGCGGTGATCGCTGCACAAAAACTCGAGGTCGAGCCGCCCAAGGTGGAGTCCTGACCCTCGGTCAGGAGCCATAAGAGCGGCGCTGCTCGCCTGGAAGCCTGAAGCTGACAGAAAAACCGCCCCCATGGCCTCGCCGTGGGGGCGGTTTCATTTAGGCTGCTTCGGGCTTCGGGCTTCGGGCTTCGGGCTTCGGGCTTCGGGCTTCGGGCTAGGCGCTAGGCGCCCGGCTGGCCTGAAGCGTACGGGTCAGCAGCGCGCGAAGGGCGGCGGGACGCACCGGCTTGAGCAGCAACTGGTAGCCCGCGCGCTTGACCTCCTCGGCGACTTCTTCGGTGCGATCGGCGGTGATCACGATGCCCGGCACCGGTCCCTCGCTGCGTTCGGCCAGGGCATCCAGGGCCATCAGGCCGGTGACCTCATTGTCCAGATGATAGTCGGCGAGTATCGCGTCCGGGTCGCTTTCCAGGTGGCGCAGGATCGACTTGGCGCCGCCGATCGAGGTGGCGGTGAAGACCTCGCAGCCCCAGCCGGTGAGCATGGCCTTCATGCCCTCGAGGATCAGCGTCTCATTGTCGATACAGACCACGCGCGTGCCGGCGAGCTTGTTGCCAGCGCGACGCACAGTGGGCTCTTCCTGAGTGCTTGCCTGCCGGGCGGCCACCGTCGGTACGGCCACCGAGAAGACGGTGCCGACGCCTTCCCAGGAGCGGACCCGGATCGGATGGTCCAGCACCCGGCTCATGCGATCGGCGATCGACAGCCCGAGGCCGAGTCCCTTTTCGCTTTCCTTGTGCCGCGAGGCCTGGTCGAGGCGGCGGAACTCCTGAAAGATTTCGGCCTGTTTGGCCTCGGGAATACCGGGGCCGGTATCCCAGACCTCGATGACCAGCTGTTCCTTGTGGCGACGACATCCCAGCAGCACTCGACCCTGTTGGGTGTAACGGATGGCGTTGGAGAGGAAGTTCTGCACGATGCGCCTGAGCATCTGGGCGTCGCTGTCGACCCACTGGCTGGTCGCAACAACCACGAGATCCAGGCCGCGCTCCTCGGCCATTACCTCAAACTCGGCGCGCAGCGGACGAAAGACATCGGCCAGCGCGAAGTGACTACGGCGCGGGGTGAGGGCCCCAGCATCCAGCTTGGAGATGTCGAGCAGGGTGCTGAGCAGCTCCTCGGCGGCCTGCAGTGAGTTATCGATATGACCAATGGTGCGGGAGAGGTCTTCGGCGTCGTCCTGCTGGGCCAGTGCCGAAGTGAACAGGCGCGCGGCGTTAAGGGGCTGCAGCAGGTCATGGCTGGCGGCGGCCAGGAAGCGGGTCTTGGAAGCATTGGCATCCTCGGCGACCTGCTTGGCCTGGCGCAGCGCCTGCTCGGCCTCTGCGCGTACCCGGTTCTCCTGACGCAGGGCGGCGTTGGCATCCGAAAGGGCGAGCGTGCGCTCGCGCACCCGCTCCTCGAGATTCTCGTTGGTCTCCTTGAGGGCAATCTCGGCCAGCCGGCGTTCGGTGATGTCCTGATAGAGAGCGAAGAAACCGAGGATGGTGCCGCTGTCGCCGAAGTGCGGTGTATAGGTGACCAGCAGGTAACGGGTGCCGCCCTCGTCGTCACGCTGGGAAATCTCGAAGCTGACCCGCTCGCCGGACAGTGACCGGCGCATCCAGGGCAGCCCCTCGTCGGCGACGTGCCGCGGCATGACCTCCTCGAAGCGCTTGCCGATCACCGCATTGCGATCGATGCCGAAGACCTGTTCGTAGGCGCGGTTGGTGAAGAGGTAGCGGCATTCCTTGTCGAAATAGGCAATCAACGCCGGCACGTTGTCGGTGTAGATGCGGATGTTGTTCTCCGAGCGAATCAACGCCTCTTCGGTGCGCTTCTGGCGGGTGATGTCCTGGTAGGTATAGACGAAGCCGCCCCCCGGCATCGGCATGCCCTGCACTTCGAGCACGGTGCTGTCCTGGCGATAGCGCACGTAGCGATGGGGTTGGCCCTCGCGGATGTTGTCGACCAGCAACTCGACGTGCTCCTCGGGGTCGCCTGGGCCGTACTCGCCGTTGTGGGCGTTGTAGCGCAGCACCTTGTCGAAGGGGGCGCCGACCCTAATCAGATGGTCGGGAAAGCGGAACAGCTCCAGATAGCGCTGGTTCCACACCACCAGACGCAGGTTCTGGTCGACCACGCTGATGCCCTGGTTGATATTCTCGATGGTGGCCTGCAGTAGGGCGCGGTTGAACTCGAGCACCTGGGAGGCCTCATCGACGATCGAGATCACGTCCGAAATGCCGATACCGCGTCCCTGCAGCGCCGAGTTGACGACGATGCGCGCCGAGGAGGCGCCGAGCACCGAGGCCAGGAAGCGCTCGGTGAACTGAATGATATCGATAGAGGCGCGTTGCGGGTCCTCGAGGTTCTTGCCGTTGCGCCGGGCGTAGTCGTCGAAGGCGCGGCTTACCTGATCGGCGCTGAGGAAGCGTTCACACAGCACCTTGAGATCGCCCACCGTGGTGGCGCCCGCCCAGGGGCGGTTGACCGGCGTCTGGCGGGTCTCGACGCTGTCCACGAACAGCGATGCCTGGATGCGCTCGACCACGCGTTGCGGGGTCATCTGTGAGACGAAGATATAGCCGAACAGGTTGAGGCCGAGTGACAGCATCACGCCGTGGGTGAAGTTATCGCTGACATTGAGGCCAAACAGGTCTGTGGGCGATAGCCAGCCGACTCCCAGCGGTCCGCCGGCGAGCCAATCGCCGGGCAGCACCCCCGCCTGGATCAAGGCAGGCGTGAGCAGCGTGTAGGCCCAGATGGCGAAGCCAATATTCATGCCCACGATCACGCCCAGACGATTGCCGCGCTTCCAGTACAGGCCACCGAGCAGGGCCGGGGCGAACTGGGCGGCGGCGGCGAACGACAGCATGCCGGTCGAGGCCAGGGTGCTGAATTCGGCGGTCAGCTGATAGAAACCGTAGGCAAGCCCCAGGATGATCACGATGGTGACGCGGCGAGCACGCAGCACCAGGCGACCATAGTCCCGGGCCTTGGTATCGAACCAGCGCAGGCGGAACAGCAGCGGAATGACGATCTCATTGGAGATCATGATCGAGATGGCCACGGTGGCGACGATCACCATGCCGGTGGCCGCCGAAAACCCGCCGATGAAGGTCAGAAGCGTCAGCGGCACATTGTCGGCCGCCATGGGAATGGCCAGCACATAGGTGTCGGGCTCGATGTTGGTGCCGGAGAACATCGTCAGGCCGGCGGCGGCTAGCGGCAGCACGAAGATCCCGAAGGCGACCAGGTAGAGCGGGAACAGCCAGCGGGCGCGCCGGGCATCGTCGCGATGGGTGTTCTCGACCACGGCCACGTGGAACTGGCGTGGCAGGCAGAACACCGCCAGCATCGCCAGCAGGGTTTGCGCCCAGAAGCCGTTGCCAAAGTCCTGTTCGGCCAGCTGGCGTTGCAGCTCGAGCTGGACATCGGCCCGTGCCAGCAGGTCGCCTAAGCCGTCAAAGAGTCCCCAGGTGACATAGGCGCCGAGCATCAAGAAGGCCGCCAGCTTGACCAGTGACTCGAAGGCAATGGCCTGGATGAGGCCCTCGTGATGCTCGGTGGCATCGGTATGGCGGGTGCCGAAGAGGATCGCGAACAGCGCCATGACCGCCGCCACGTAGAAGGCGGTGTCGGCGAACAGCGGTGCACGGGTCACATCGGTGCTGTCCGTGAGCACCTGGAAGGCGGCCGCTACCGCCTTCAGCTGCAGGGCGATGTAGGGCAGGGTGCCGATCAGTGCCACCAGGCTTGCGAAGGCGGCAAGCGACTGGGTCTTGCCGTAACGGGAGGCGATGAAGTCGGCGATCGAGGTGACGTTTTGATGCTTGGCGACGCGGATCATCTTGGCCAGCACCGGCCAGAACAGCAGGAAAGTAAGGATCGGGCCGACGAAGATGCTGGCGAACGACCAGCCCGACGTGGCGGCCTCGCCCACTGCACCATAGAAGGTCCAGGAGGTGCAGTAGATGGCCAGCGCCAGACTGTAGATGATGGGGCGCCGTTGGCTTGGCCCATGCTGCTGGGCATGACGGTCTCCCCGCCAGGCGATGGCGAAGAGGACGACGATATACAGAAGCGATATGGCGATCAGTAGCCAGCCGTGGAACATGCCTGCTCTCCCTCGAATGTCGACCCATTTTAGGGCAATGCTGCCGCAGAGGGCAGCCGGTGCTGGGCATTGGATCAGGCCAATGGCCCAGTGACCAGGTTCGCCATCCAGGAGACGTCATGATGAGACTTTCCGGGCCGGTAGCTCGCGAGGCATGGGGCCTTGGGAGGGGGGCGGACCCTCAGCGCAGCAAAGGCCCCGGTGGGGCCTGAACGATGGAATGGCGTGGGCGGGCGGTAGGGCGCTCAAGACGCATTGCATACCGCCTTGAAGACCGGGTCGCCGGCGTCGAGGCGTACGAGCTCGTCAAGCTTCGGTTCGCCGGTCGACTCGTCAAGCGGTAGCCGTTCGCGGGTGGTGCAGTTCATCAGGTAGGGCCGCGTAGTGACATGGTCAATGGCCTGTTTCTCGAAGCGATAACGAATGTACTCGACGAGCCGGTCATTGCCCGCCTCACGGCTGATCAGATTCTCCCGATCGATGACCTGGAAGGCGGTCGTCATTGGGAAGAGATAGGTCCAGGGACGCCAGAACATCTCGCTCTTTTCGCTCGAGACGACCTGGGCCGAGGGCGGCAACTGCTGCTGCTTGTGTTCGAACCAGGTGTATTCGGCATGGATTTGATAGGCCAGCATGCCAAGTCCGCCAAAGGCCGGGATGATCCAGCGCGGCAGCCGCTTGCCGCTGAGCTTTCTCAGTAGCAGGGCGATGCCTGCCGCACCGAGGCCGGCGAAGACCGCCGCGATCAGGTGCCACATCATATTCGGGTTTCCTCAAAGCAATCGGGCTTCCTGCTGGAAGCCCGATTGGGTGATGCCGTGGCGCCGGTTGGCGCTGTCAGGCCAGTATTATGGCTTAGTGATCCACTGCCATGCCAGCACCCTTGGGATAGCGGACGCTTTCCACCAGGTCCTGGATTTCCTGCGGCGGCTCCTTGGTAACACGGGAGACGCTGAAGGCTACGGCGAAGTTGATCATCGCGCCAACGGCACCGAAAGACAGCGGCGAGATGCCCAGGATCCAGTTATCCGGCGTGTTGGCCAAGGTATTGGTGCCCGGAATGAAGAACCAGCCGAGGTAAGTGAAGATGTACAGCAGGGTGGCGACCAAGCCCGAAAGCATGCCGGCCACGGCACCCACGTTGTTCATCCGCTTGGAGAAGATGCCCATCATCAGCACCGGGAACAGCGAGGCACCAGCGATGCCGAAGGCTAGAGCCACCGTCTGGGCGGCGAAGCCCGGCGGGTTGAGGCCCAGGTAAGTGGCCAACAGGATGGCACCGGCCATCGAGATACGCGCGGCCAGCATCTCGCCCTTCTCGGTGATCCGCGGGTTGATCATGGTCTTGATCAAGTCGTGACTGACCGCCGACGAGATGGCCAGCAGTAGGCCGGCGGCGGTAGACAACGCAGCTGCGATGCCGCCAGCGGCGATCAGGCCGATGACCCAGCTTGGCAGGTTGGCGATCTCGGGGTTGGCGAGGACCAGGATGTCGTTGTTGACGTTGAGTTCGCTGCCGTTCCAGCCGCGCTGCTCGGCGGTGTCGGCGAAGGCCTCGTTGCCGTCGTTGTAGACCTGGATACGACCGTCGTTGTTCTTGTCCTCGTACTGGATCAGGCCGGTCTCTTCCCAGGTCCGCACCCACTCGGGACGTTCCTCGTAGCGGATCGGGTTGTTGGCGGCTTCCTCGTAGTTCTCGACCTGGCCGGCCATGTCCGGATAGACGGTCGTCATCAGGTTCAGGCGTGCCATGGAGCCCACGGCCGGCGCGGTCAGGTAGAGCAGGGCGATGAATACCAGCGCCCAACCGGCGGACCAGCGTGCGTCAGCGACCTTGGGTACGGTGAAGAAGCGGATAATGACGTGGGGTAGGCCAGCGGTACCGACCATCAGCGACATGGTGAACAGCACCATGTTCAGCTTGTTGTCGACATCGGCGGTGTAGTCGCGAAAGCCCAACGCGTTGACCACATCATCCAGCTTCTCGAGCAGTGGCACACCGGATGCGGTGTGGGTGCTGAACATGCCGAGCCCCGGAATGGGGTTGCCGGTCAGCTCCAGCGCAATGAATACCGCCGGGATGGTGTAGGCGATGATCAACACTACGTACTGGGCCACCTGGGTATAGGTTATGCCCTTCATGCCGCCGAAAACCGCGTACAGGAACACGATGAAGGCGGCGATCCAGATGCCCCAGGTGTTGCTGACCTCGAGGAAGCGCGAGAAGGCGACACCGGCACCGGTCATCTGGCCGATGACGTAGGTGATTGAGGCCACGATCAAGCAGATGACCGCTACCAGGCGCGCGGTGTTGCTGTAGAAGCGGTCACCGATGAAGTCCGGCACGGTGAACTTGCCGAACTTGCGCAGGTAGGGGGCCAGTAGCATCGCCAGGATGACGTAGCCGCCGGTCCAGCCCATCAGGAAGGTGGAGTTGGCGTAGCCGCCAGATGCCAGCAGGCCGGCCATTGAGATGAAGGATGCCGCCGACATCCAGTCGGCGGCCGTGGCCATGCCGTTGGTGATCGGATGTACCCCACCGCCGGCGACGTAGAAGTCCTTGGTGGAGCCCGCTCGGGCCCAGATCGCGATCCCGATATACAGGGCGAAAGAGGCGCCCACGAATAGCAGGTTAATGGCAAATTGACTCATGCGATTACTCCCCGAGACCGAACTTTTTGTCGAGGCGGTTCATCTTCCATGAGTAGAAGAAGATGATGCCAATGAAGGTGAGGATCGATCCTTGCTGAGCGAACCAGAAGCCCAGGTCAGTCCCCCCCACGGGGATACCCGCCAGCAGCGGGCGCAGCAGAATGGCGCAGCCATAGGACACCAGCGCCCAGACGATCAGGCAGCCGGTGATCAGGCGCACGTTGGCCGACCAGTAAGCAGCAGCATTGGATTTGTCATCTGCCATAGTCATGCTCTCCGGATGTTCCAGGGTTGAGTTGTTGTTGCGACATTAAGTGTGATGTAGCCGGTCGATCATTCTTTGAGCATCACTCCGGGTAGCGCTTCCATTCATTGCTGAAATGGCGGCATCGTGGTGAGA
>CETM01007556.1_pt1 | contig 35998 bp, 37 predicted proteins | sample 361451 | NCBI WGS metagenome assembly CETM01 (sample SAMEA2622690, study PRJEB7988) | marine metagenome | isolation source: saline water (ENVO:00002010), including
CCACAACTTTAGATTGTTGCTTCTTGTCTAATGGGTTTTTCATCTATAGGGAGGTGGACCAATGTTGCAAACAATGAAAGTGCAATAGCTAAATACCAAACAAAATCAAAATTTCCAAAAATATCATAAAATAATCCACCCAGATAAGCACCCAAAAAAGATCCAATTTGATGGTTTAAGAAAACTATGCCAAATAGCATAGATATATTCTTTGTGCCAAAGATTTGAGCAACGATTCCATTTGTTGCTGGAACTGTAGCTAACCATAAAAGTCCAAATGTAACTCCAAAAGCTAAAGCAGAAATTTGAGACGGAGGTAAAAATATAAATAATCCAATCGATATGGCTCTAAAAAAATACAAACCACTTAAAAGCTTTTTTTTGCTATACTTGTCGCCTAAGTAACCCATAATCAAAACACCGATAATATTAAAAAGGCCAATTAGTGATAAAATTGCAAATCCAGTCCAGTCTTCTAAGCCTCTATCTTGGACATATCTTGGTACATGGGTAGCGACTAAGGTAATTTGAAAACCACACACAAAAAAACCAAGTATTAATAATCTGAAACCTTTATGTTTTAAAGATTCTTTTAATACTTCAATAGCGCTTTCCTTTTTTTCGTTATTTGTTTTTAAATTATTTATTTTTATATCGTTCTCAGGATTTTTTAGAAAAAACGCTGGAATACACATTATAATTAAAATAATCCCAAATACAGTAAATGTATTTTGCCAGCCTGTTTCGGTTATTAAATAATTTGACAAAGCTGGAAACAAAAACATTCCCAAACCTCCAAATGCAGTTACGAATCCTGCTGCTTTACTTCTGCTTTCATTAGGAAAGTGTTTGGTTGCTAAAGGAGCCAACATTGGCCCAGAACAGGCGCCTAAGCCAATTCCTACCAACATTCCAAGATTAAGTTGAAACCATAAACCTGTATTTAGATTGTTGCCAAGAGAAAAAGTTCCTATGGCGTAACATATTAAACCGAATATTACTATTTTACTTCCACCATATTGATCTGCATATCTTCCAAAGATTGGAGTGAAAATACCCCAAATTAAAGAATGCAAAGCTACTGCAAGACCAAATTCTGTATTTGAAATTCCACAATCTGCTTCAAAATTATTTGAAAATAAACCAAAAGTTTGTCTAACGCCCATTGAAACATTGACAACAAAACATGCCGCTAACAATGTTACTAATGCAAGTTTAGTTGGAAAAAATTTCTTTGTCATCTAATCTTCCTTAAAGCTTGTTTTAAGTCCAAAATCAATTCTTTTGGATCCTCTAAACCAATATGAAATCTTACTATATGGTGTTTTGTTTTAATATACTTCTTGTATACCCTTGTAATATTGTAATTTTGGTAGAGAACTAAACTTTCAAAACCACCCCAGCTCTGACCTATTCCAAATAATTTAAGTGTATCTATAAATTTTAAAATAGAGTTTGTATTTTGGCTATAAATGATGACTGAAAATAAACCAGTAGCACCGGAATAATACTTTTTCCAATTTTCATAATTTTGTGTTCCTTTTCTATGAGGATAAAGGATTTCTTTTATTTTTTTCTCTTTTTTTAAAAAATTAATAATTTTTTTTGTATTTTCCTCGTGTTTCTTAAGTCTTATATCAAGTGTACGTAATCCTCTAAGAACTAAATATGCATCATCTGGTGAAGCTCTATATCCTAAAAGCTTATTACAAAATCTAACCTTTTCGTAAACTTTTTTGTTTACTGATAAACTACCAAGCATAACATCTGAGTGACCAGAAAAATATTTTGTTCCTGAAGAAATCGACATATCAAATCCTAACTTTAAAGGTTTTATAAAGAAAGGCGTTCCCCAGGTATTATCTATTGCCGTAATTATTTTCCTCTTTTTAGCAAATTTAATAATCCTAGAAAGATCCTGAAATTCAAAAGTATTACTACCTGGATTTTCTACAAATATCATTTTTGTTTTTTTATTTATTTTGGTTTCTAGACTTTTCAAATTTTCAGGATTATAAAAATGAGTTTTAATTTTAAATTCCTTTAATAATTTAGAAGTAATCATTCGTGTGGGTGCATATACTGCATCTGTAACTATAATCTCATCGCCTGGTCGACATATACTCATTATAGCTAATGCAACAGCTCCAAATCCTGTTGAAGTTAAAAAAGTAGCATGAGCTAGTTCCAACTCAGCTATAAAGTTTTGAAGTGCAATTGTTGTTTGGCTACCTGCCCTACCGTATTCATAAAAATCAACTTTAGATCCTCTTTTTACTATTTTTTCTTTATCTAAAAGTTCCCGCATGGTTTTGAAAAATACTGTTGAGTTTCTAACTACTGCAGGGTTCGCAGATCTTGCTATTTTATCTTGAGCAAGATGTTTAAGTTTTGTTATATCAGAATATTTCATTTATATATTTTCGCACCCAGTTACCCATAAATCATATACGGGGTGATCAAAAGGTCTTAGTGTTGGGCTTGATGAAAAAGTCCATCCATTGAAAACGAAAACTTTTTCATCTCTTTTATCAGAAAGATCTTTTACTTGTAAATAAGCCACAACACCAGAGTTGTTTTCTTGTAAAGATTTTTTACAATTTTTTGGTAAAATCTCCAAATAACCAAATCTCTTTTTTTTCCCAATTAGAATATTAATATCTGATGTTTTTGCAGTTATCTTGTCTAAAGCCCTCAACTTTACAATAATTTCTTTAGTTTGAAGTTTTTTCTTTTGTTTGGATTTTATTTTTGATATTTCTTGATCTTGTTCGACTTCTAAAGATTCTTCTTCTTCAAATGTTGGTTGTATATCATTTAAACTTATGTTCTCCTGTGCGCTAACATAAATAATTTTAAATAAAAATAAAAAAAATAATAAAAAATTAAGGTTTCCAGTTTTCATATTTCTTAAAATCCTTAGTTTTTTTGCTAATTTTATTTGGCTTATATGATTCTTTTGTACCGGTTTTATTTTCTTTATGGGGTTTTTGCCAAGAATATTTTATTTTATTATAATCATTTGGAACATTATTGGTTGTATGATGAATCCAAGAAAACCAATCTGATGTAATTTTAGAGGCGTTTATTTCTCCTTTATAAATCACCCATCTTTTTCCCCTTTTGTTTTGATAGTATTTGTTACCAAACTCATCTTTTCCAATCAATTTTCCAAAAAAAATTGTGTACAAAAAAGTTCCCAGAGTCTGTGAGTTCCACCATGTAAAAATTTGTTTTATCATTTTTTTAATTATTTTAAATCCACACAATTAATACTTGTATAATAATAACATAGACACATTAAAATTATCGTATATATCTAAAAAATACTCACTTTCAACAAACATTAAGGATAAATTATGTCGAAATTTTTAGTAGAAACTCACTATACGTGCACATTTAAAATCGTTCATGAACTTGATGAACTCAATGAAAAGTCTCTATCAGATATTGATAATAGACAAGATGGGAAGGTAGAGATAATAGATGTAACGGTAAATAATAGAAAAACTAAAAAAGCTGGAGTTGAGAAAAAAGTTGAAAAATTTGAGCTTAAAGAAAATATAAAAATTGACCATAAATCAGACCTAAAAAAAGTCGGTACTATAAAATCTGAAATTATCAGTAAAAATATACCTACCAACAAAAATTATAAAATTAAAAATGTTGGCAAAAGGTTTCAAATGCCGGATAGAAGAAAAGGTTATATTCAAAAAGCTACAGTGGGAGATCATAAAGTATATTTACACACTGGAGAATACGATGACGGTAAAATAGGAGAAATTTTTATTGATACCAATAAGGAAGGGGAATTGGTGAAAGCTTTAATGAATAATTTTGCAATCGCTATCTCTTTAGGATTACAATACGGAGTTCCGCTTGAGGAATACGTAGACGCTTTTATAGACACAAAATTTGAACCGTCGGGTAGAGTTCATGGAAATGATAGGATTTTAAGTGCTACATCAATATTAGATTATATATTTAGAGAATTAGCCATTTCTTATTTAGATAAAGAAGAGTTAGCTCATACACCTAGTATAAGGAATTCTGTTGGAGATAAAGAGCTTAACAAAGACGATCAATTTTTAAAAATTGTCAAAAATATAACTAGTAAAGGTTTCATAAGAAGCAATTATGAGGAAAAACTAGTTGATTTAAGTGATGTTAGAATAAATTTAAAAAGCAAAAGTTAAATATTTTTTTTAACTGTCTTAATATTTAGTTCTTTTAATTGTTTTTCTCCTACCTCTGATGGGGCATTCATTAGTAGATCTTCTGCATTTTGGTTTAATGGAAATAAAGTAACTTCTCTTATATTTTTCTTATCAGCCAGAAGCATAACTATTCTGTCTATACCCGGTGCCATACCACCGTGTGGTGGTGCTCCGTATGAAAGAGCCTTTATCATTCCAGAAAAGTTTTTATCAACCATTTCTTTTGAATATCCGACTTTGCTGAAAACTTTATACAAATATTCAGGTATATGGTTCCTAATTGCCCCGGATGACAACTCATAACCATTACATACAAGATCATATTGATTAGCTAAAATTTCTAAAGGATCAGACTTATCAAAATTTTTCATGTCAATTTGCGGCATAGAGAAAGGATTGTGACTGAAGTCTATTTTCTTCTCTTTCTCATCATATTGATACATAGGGAAATCTACAATCCAACAAAAACTAAATTTTGATTTATCAATAAGCTTAAGTTGCTCTGCAATTTTTTGTCTTGCAATTCCTGCAAATCTATTAGCTTCCGAGACTTGATTGCATACAAAAAAGATTGAGTCTTTTTCTGATACATTACAAATTTTCATTATATCTGTAATAGCTTTTTCAGAAAAAAACTTGGAAATAGGACCTTTGCCTATAACTTTATTCTTATTTTTTTCGAATGTTATATAAGCTAGCCCGCTCGCACCTTCTGTTATTGCCCAATTATTTAAATTATCAAAAAAACTTCTAGGTTGGGAAATGGTGTTTTTTACAGGTATGGCTTTTACTATACCCTTTTTTCCAATTATTTCTTTGAAAATTTTGAGTTTAACTTCATTTGAATTAAAAATATTTGTTACATTAACTAATTCAATGGGATTTCTAAGATCTGGTTTATCTGTTCCATATTTATCTAATGAATCTTTATATTTAATTCTGGGAAAAGGATGTTTGTTTACTTTTTTCCCTTTTCCAAACTTTGAAAAAATATCATAGAACAATGGCTCAACCATTTTAAATACATCATCTTGCTCAACAAATGACATTTCTAAATCTAATTGGTAGTGTTCACCAGGACTTCTATCTGCTCTACCATCTTCGTCTCTAAAACATGGCGCAATTTGAAAATATTTATCAAAACCGGCTATCATAACCATTTGTTTAAATTGCTGTGGCGCTTGAGGTAGTGCATAAAATTTTCCTGCATGAAGACGACTGGGAACTAAAAAATCTCTTGCACCCTCGGGGCTTGATGCGGTTAAAATTGGAGTTTGAAATTCTAGGAAATTATTTTTAATCATTTCAGATCTTATAAAAGAAATAACCTCTGAACGAAGTTTAATATTACTATGCATCTCCTCTCTTCTTAAATCAATAAATCTATATTTTAATCTTATGTCCTCTGGATATTCCTGTTCTCCAAAAACTGGCATTGGTAATTCTTTTGCCTCTGATAAAACTTTAATCTCTAAAATTTTTACTTCTATTAAACCGGTTTTGAGCTCTTTATTTTGTGTATCTGAAGATCTTTTAACCACCGATCCATTAATCAAAATAACAGACTCAGGTTTTAATTTTTCTAAAATTTTAAAGTTCTTGTCTTGATTTTCAATAACGCACTGTGTGATTCCAAAATGATCTCTTAAATCAACAAAAAGTAAATTACCATGGTCTCTTTTTCTGTGGACCCAGCCAGATATTCTAACTTTTTTACCAACCTCTTTTTCTCCCAATTCTGAACAGTTGTGACTTCTATATTTATTCATAAATATTTATTGTTTCAATTTTTTTAAAACATCTTTAATTAAATTTAAAGTTATAGGTTTTGCCTTTGCTAATGACAGACTATCAATAGAATTTGTGAACAAATTTATCTTTTCATATGATCTGTCAATATTGTTTAAAATATAATCAATATTTTTTTTACTAACTTCAATTTGTTTGTCAGAAAAATTTTTAGTCAAAATAACCCTTAGCAAATCATCTGTTGGTAAATCAATACCAATATCAATAAAACTTGTAAATCTTGAATTTAAATCTTTTAAATTTATTTTAAACTTTTTTAAGGAAATTGGCGAACTTATAATTAAATATTTGTTATCCTGGACAGCCATGTTGATTATAGTGTAAAGAAGTTCTTCATCGATATTGTTGTCAAAATCCTCTATGATCAAACATTCTTTGGTTTTATATAAATCTAAAATTTTTTGATCGATTTTTTTAGCAGAAATAAGAATACATTGGATCTTGCTCATTAAGATATTAGCAAGATAAGTTTTTCCACAACCTTTTGCTCCAAAAATATTAACAAACCTACTTGACCAGCGCGGCCAACTTTCTATTAGTTTAAAAGCATTAAAATTATTTTTTGAAACATAAAAATCTTGACTTAAATAATTTTTTTTAAACGGGAAATTGAATATTAATTGTTGTGACATTTTAAGTGTTCAAATATAAATTCCATTCATCATTTGATATTTTAAACTGAAATCCATTTTCATTAAATCTTTCTTGTAAAACTCTTATCTTTCCAAAAAACTTTATTTTAATTTTAACAGACTTATTATCTAGTTCCTCAATAGTATAACTTTCTATTAAACTTATTTTTTTAATTTTTTCTATTGTTTCCGTTAATGAATTACTATCTTTGATTTTGCTATTTAAAGTTAAATAAGATGGAGCAGAAATATCGATTAAATTTTCTTCTTTCCAAAGCTCGTTAATATAATATTTTAAATTAAGTATAATATCGTTAACCACTTCTTTATTATCTAAGTTTTCCAATTCAAAATCTATTTTTTTAACTTTTTTAAAGCCTGAAAGATTTGTTTTTAAAAATACATTTAACTTCTTTTCATCATATCTAAGAATTAAAATGCTGCTATTTTTAATTTCATAATTATCAACAAGTCTTGATAAATTACTTTCTTCAATATTATCAAGATTATTTTTTATATAATCAATATCATCTAAATTCTCTACCGGTAAAATAAAATTTATATTGTCTAAATCATTTTCTTCTTTCTCATTCCATTGTTCAAAAAATTTATTTTTAGAGAATATTTGAAGATTTGATTCCTTAATTAATATTGGATAAATTAATATGTTAAGTTTCTTAACCTGAGAGTATGATACATTTTTATTTTGTAAAAATCTTTCAACTGACTTTCTATTAAAAGTTATACCCAATTTAAGATTATATTTATTATCAGAAACTTTTTCCTCAAGAATCTTATAACTTGAAACGAAAGTGCTAATTTTTTTTAGATCAGTACTTAAAAGCTCTTTTTGATCTTTTTTTCTGATTATCCCAGTTATTAACTTTTGAAATCCTTTTTTAAATGCAACTCTCAAGTACTTATCTCTGTTATTATTACCATCTAGCTCACCAATAACCTCGATATTATCAACAGTAAAAACTCCTGTAGCTCCAAAAACATTTTGAGTTTTTGGAAAAAACAATATTATTAAAGAAAAAATAATAATTTTTTTCATAAACTATCTAATTATCATTTTATTAATGAAAAAAACAAAAAATAGTTATAAAAAAAGCGGTGTAAATATTGAAACTGCCGACAAATTTACTGATTATATTAGAAAAAGCTCAAGGCTTGCCTTCAAAAAAAAATTAAACAAAGTAAGCAAAAACAACATTGGTAACTTTGCCTCCACATTTGATATAAGCTCTGAAAAAATAAAAGATCCTTTGATAGTCAGTAGTACAGATGGTGTTGGAACAAAACTAGAGGTAGCTAACACTTTAAAAAAATTTGATACAATTGGAATAGATCTTGTGGCGATGTGTGTTAACGATTTAGTTGTTCAAGGCGCAAAGCCTTTATTTTTTTTAGATTACATAGCCACAGGAAAATTAAATCTTCCTAAAATGAAAAAGATTGTGAAAGGTATTATAAGGGGATGTAAAATTGCTAATTGTATTTTAGTTGGCGGAGAAACAGCAGAGATGCCTGGTACTTATGAAAAAAATAAATTCGACTTAGCTGGATTCTCGGTTGGTATTATTTCAAAAAAAAAAATGACTAACAGGAATAAAGTAAAAACGAATGATTTAATCTTAGCTATTCCATCCAGTGGATTACATTCAAACGGTTATTCATTAGTAAGGAAATTAATAAAAAATAAAAAAATTGATGGTTTTTTAAAAAAACAATTGTTAATTCCAACAAAAATTTATACTAAAGAAATTCTCGCGCTATATAATAAAAACTTAATAAAATCCTCAGCCAATATTACTGGCGGTGGTATCACGGGAAATTTAATTAGATCAATACCCAAGGGTTTAACCGCCAATATAGATTTATCTAAAATAAAGGTGTCAAAAATCTTTAAGTGGATTAAGAAGAAAAATATAAATGATAACGAAATGTTGAGAACTTTTAACTGTAGTGTTGGTTTCTGTTTAATAGTAGATAAAAATAAATGCTATAAAATAAAAAATTTTTTTAAAAAGAATTATAAACCATACGAAATTGGTTACGTATCAAAATCTTCTAAAAGAATTAATTTACTTAATAAGATCAAATGGTAAAAAAAAGTGCTTGTATCTTTATATCTGGTTCAGGAACTAATCTTAGGTCAATAATTAAAAGTTCAAGGGATTACAATTTTCCTATAAATGTACGTTTGGTTATATCAAACAAAAAAAGTGCTGGTGGAATTTGCTTTGCTAAAAAATTCTCTATTCCTTACTTGGTTTTAAATTTTAAAAAGCAAAAATTTGAAAAAATAGCTATAAAAGAATTAATAAGCAGAAAAATTAAGCTTGTTTGTTTGGCTGGTTTTATGAGTATTCTTTCAAAAAATTTTGTACGAAATTTTAAGGGTAAAATAATTAATATACACCCATCACTTCTACCAAAATATAAGGGATTAAATACTTTTGCTCGTGTTTTAAATGATAAAGAAAAAATTACTGGTTGCACGGTTCATTTTGTTGATGAAAAACTAGATAATGGAAGAACAATTATCAAGAAAAGAGTTTTGATTAAAAAAAATGACAACACTCAGATCCTTAAAAAACGGGTCCAATTAGAGGAATATAAAGCTTACTCTATGGCAATCAGAAAAATTTATATTATTAACTAGTTTTTAAAAAAAAATTCAATTTCTTTTTTAGCGTTATCAATTGAATCTGAGCCATGAACAGAATTTTTATCTATTGAAATACCAAACTCTTTTCTAATTGTACCATTTTCTGCGTTTTTTGGGTCTGTAGCTCCCATTATTTTTCTATTTTCTTCAATGGCATTTTCTCCTTCTAAAATCATAACTACAATTGGTCCTGAGGACAGATAATTGCATAATCTTTCGTAAAAAGGCTTGGTTTGGTGTACTTTATAAAACTCAGCTGCTTCATCTTTGTTAATTTGAATTTTTTTTTGTTTTTTTATTTGCAGATTATTTTGAGAAAACTTTTCCTTTATTTTTTCTACTAAATTTCTTTCTACTGCATCGGGTTTAATGATTGATAATGTCTGTTGGATCATTGGTATTATTCGTAATATTTTTTAACTAAATCATTCAACAATCTAACACCAAACCCTGTTGCACCGCCAGAATTTAGACTTGCAGCCTTTTTAGAAAAAGCCATCCCAGCTATATCTAAATGTGCCCATGGAGTATTTTTGATTATAAATCTTTGTAAAAATTGTGCTGCTGTAATAGAACCTGCTCCTCCAGCATAATTAATATTTTGTACATCGGCATATGCTGAGTTCATTAACCTATCATAATTTTTGTGAAGAGGAAGTCTCCAAACCTTCTCATTTATATCATTTCCAATTTCATGAAGTTCTTTTGATATTTTGTCGTTGTTTGAAAATAATCCAGCATACTCTTCTCCTAGAGCCATTATAATAGCTCCGGTTAAAGTCGCTAGATCGATAATAAATTTTGGATTAAATTTTTTTTCTGTGTAAGTTAAAGCATCAGCTAATACTAATCTTCCTTCTGCATCAGTATTAAGCACTTCAATTGTTTTGCCAGAATAAGATTTAACTATATCACCCGGTCTTTGTGCATTACCATCTGGCATGTTCTCAACTAAACCAACAACTCCAATAGCATTAACTTTTGCCTTTCTTAATGCTAATGATTTCATCAAACCAACTACAACTGCGGATCCGCCCATGTCGTATTTCATTTCTTCCATAAATCTAGCTGGTTTTAGAGATATACCTCCAGTGTCAAAACAAACTCCTTTGCCAACAAAAGCGAGGGGCTTACCGAAATTTGATTTTGCTCCGTTCCATTTTATTATAACCATAAAAGAATCGTTTTCACTTCCTTGACCAACCCCGAGTAAAGAATTCATTCCAAGTTTTTTCATTTGCTTTTCATTTAAAATTTCAACTTTTAATCCTAGTCTTCTTAATTTAGAAATTTCTTCAGTATACTTTTTTGGATTTAAAACATTTGGTGGTTCAGATACAAGATCTCTTGCTAAAAATACGCCCTCTTTTACTGAGGAATAATTTTTGTATTTTGATTTTAAAAATTTTTCATTCTTTACAGAGAAATCAATAGATTGTTCAAAGTCGTTCTTTTTTGATTTATACTTATTAAAAGTGTAACTTTTAAGTTCAAAACCATATGCGAACTCAGTTATAATTTCATCAGAAACAGAATTCGCAAGAATATTTATATTTTTAATATTTTTATCAAGTTTTAAATTTACTTTTAATGATGCTCCAAGATTATTGACTTCATAAGTATCTAAATCATTTTTAGTTACTATTAAAAAACATTTTTGACTTTCTGATATATCAAATGAATAAATTTGCTTTTTGTTATCTTTTGTTTGTTTTTTTAAAAAAGAGTTTATTTTTGATGCTATTGATTGAGGTACAGATTTATCTGATTTAAGCTTTAGATCATTTGATATAAAAAAACCTAAATTTGAAGCTTTTGAGTTAAATTTCCTATTAAAATTTATCATTTGGTCAACCTAAGATTGAAATTCTTTATAACTTGCTTTAATTATATACAAAAATGATAGCAATGTTGAGTAATAAAATTTATAAGCACTTTTTTTTAGAATTCTGTAAGTATTTCTTCTTAGTATTGTTCACTTTTAGCATAATCGTATGGACTGTTCAGGCTGTAAATTATCTAGATTTAATAGTAGATGATGGTCACGCCGTACCTGTTTATTTAAATTATGCTTTACTAAATATACCCAAAATTTTAACAAAATTCATTCCTCTTTCTTTTCTATTGGCTCTATTTATTACAATTTTAAAATTTGAAAACGAAAATGAATTTATAATTTTATGGACCTCTGGTCTGAACAAAATAAAGGTTGTGAATTTTTTTTTTAAAGTAGCTTTAATAATAACATTAATACATCTTTTTTTAGCCTCTTTTCTTAACCCAAAATTTTTAAATTACTCAAGATCATTAATTGCTTCTTCAAATTTAAATTATATTTCAAGTATGATTAAATCAAATCAGTTTAACGATACAGTTGAAGGTTTAACTATATATGTTGAAGAAAAAGATGAGAATGATTTACTGAAAAATATTTTTATAAGAGATGATGGTAAAACTTTAAAAGCTTTAGATAATTCAGCTGACTCAAGTAACATGACAATTTTTGCTGAAAAAGGAAGGATTGAAAATAATAAGGGCGGCAGTTATTTGGCTTTGGATAATGGAACCATTCAAACAGAGAATAAAAATAATCAAATTCAATCTATAAATTTTAAAAAAACAAATCTACTATTAAAAGGTATGAAAACTAAATCTATTATAATGCCAAAAATACAAGAGACTCCTTCGATGATACTAATAAAATGTTTATTTGAAGAAGGTACAGACCACGACCTACTTAATTGTCCTAAAAAAAAATCTAAAATTGATGCAATGGCTGAAATAAATAGAAGGTTTGGTATGCCGCTTTATATTCCGGCTATCAGCATTTTATTATCGTTTTTAATAGTATCAAGAAATGAAAGTAAAAGAAAAAGTTTTTATAAATATTTTTATTTTGGTTTAGCTTTTGTTTCTTTGATAATGGCTGAAATTTTAGTTAGATACTCAGGTAAATCTTTGACATATTCTTATTTATATTACCTAACGCCTATTTTTGCAATTCCAATTTTTTATTTTATATTATTAAAAAAATTTCATAATGAAAATATTAGAAAATAAATGAACTTTATAATTAATAGATATCTAATTGTTGAATTTTTAAAAGCCTTCATAAATATGGTACTAATTTTTAGTTGTTTAGGTTTAGTTCTAAATTTATTTGAAGAAATAAATTACTTTAAAAATTTTGATGTAGGTATATTTTTACCGCTTGGATTGTCCCTAATGTTCATTCCTAGTATTTTGATTAACTTATTACCTTTTATATTATTCCTCTCTTCGATGTGGGTATTTATTAAACTTAAAAATAATAGAGATATATTGTCTTTAAAAACTTTTGGATATTCAAATGTTAACTTTTTAATTTTATTTTCTTTTGCAACAATATTTATTTCTGTTGTTACTCTGTTTGCTTTCAATCCTATTACGTCTATAACTGTCAAATACTATGAAGATATAAAAGGCAAATATGATCTTGATAAATCACACCTTGCATCAATTAATACAAATGGAATTTGGATAAGAGAAAAAAAAGGTGAAAGTGTAAATATAATCAAATCTTATAGATTTGAAGGTGATCGTTTAATAGATGTTTCAATTTATCAATTTAATAAAGATAATTATTTAATATCAAGAACTGAAGCAGCAGAAGCTATAATTTCAGAAAATCCATGGATAGTGAGAGATGGGTTTAAAATAGATTTTTTGAATGATGGAAAACGAGAAGAATTTCTTAACATGGAGTTTGAATCAACATTTAGTAATGATAAATTAAGTTCTATATATTCAAATTTAGATACAATATCTTTTTATAATTTAATAACTAATATGGATAAATTAATTAGTAAAGGTTACAACCCGAAGTTATTAAATGAAAAAAAACATTTTTATTTATCACTGCCCTTTTTTCTTATTTTAATGGTTGTACTAGCTGGTATTTTTACCTTAAATTCTAATGATAAAAGACAAAATACGTATTATTTAATACTTTCAATAATCGTTTGTGTAATTATATTTTATTTTAAGAATTTTTCTACGGCTCTTGGAACTACAGAAAGAATACCCATGATTATTTCTGTTTGGTCGCCTATAATTATTTTATCGATATTTTGTTCTATAGGAGTAATGCAAATAAATGAAAAGTAAATTTTTAAAATATTTATTTATAATTTTTGTAACTTTCTTGTCACAAAATGCTTTTGGTAAGGAGCTTGATATAAATGCATTGTCTGTGGAACTAGATAAAACAAACAAAATTGTTTACGCCAAGGGGGAAGTTGAAATATCAGATCAACTAAATAACATAATTTTTAGTGATAGCGCTGAATATGACAAGATAAAAGGTATTGTCAAAACTATAGGGCCAACCAAAATTATAACTTCTGAAAAATATGAAATTGTCGGAGATAATATTTTTTATGATGATAATAAAAAAATAATTTATTCTGGAAATCAAACTATTGTTACAGATATTAACGGAAATAAAATATCTGTAGATATGTTTAATTATTTAACTCAGAAAAAAATGTTTTTTTCAAAAGGGGAAATAGAAGTTTTAGATAATAGAAAAAATAAATATTTATTTTCTGAAATTTATATAGATGAAAAAAACAACAAAATAGTTGGTAGCGATATTCAATCATATTTAAAAGAAAACTTTAAGGGTGATGAAAGGAATGAACCAAGATTTTATGCCAATAGTGCAACGATAACAAATGAAAATAGTGTTTTTGAAAAAGGTGTTTTTACATCCTGTAAAAAAAGGGAGAATAAAAAGTGTCCTCCATGGTCTATTAGAGCAAAAAAAATAGAACATAGTAGTGCGAAAAAAACAATTTATTATCGCGATGCAGTTTTAAAAGTTTATGATTTCCCGGTTTTTTATTTTCCAAAATTTTTTCATCCTGATCCTACAGTAAAAAGACAATCTGGATTTTTAGTACCGAGATTCTCTAGTAATTCAATGGTAGGTTTTGGAACCACTGTTCCATATTTTTGGGCTATGTCAAAAGATAGAGATATGACTATCACCCCAAAATTATACGCTAAGGAAAACATTTTGATTATGAATGAATACAGGCAGGCCTTTAATAACGCATTTCTAACTGTGGATACTAGTTACACAAGCGGCTACAAAAAAAACTCTGACGTTAAACTTCCGGGCTCTCGAAGTCATTTTTTTTCAAAACTCAATGTTAATTTTGCAGACAAAGATGATTATTTTAACGATTTAGAGATAAATATTCAAAGAGTTTCAAATCCAACATACTTAGAGGTTCATGAGTTGGAAACAGAGCTCGTTGATCATAGAGAAAATATTTTAACAACTAATTTAAATTATCAGTTTCAAGATGATATTAACTATTTAGGGCTTTCAGCAAGCGTATATGAAAATTTAAAAAAAACTGATAGATCAAGATTTGAATATATTTTACCAAGTTTATCTTTTGAAAGAAACATTCTTGCAGATGAAAAAATAGGTTTGGTGAGCTTCTTAAGTAATGCCTACATTAAAAACGTTGAGGTAGATCAAACAACAAAAATGTGGATTAACGACGTTAATTGGAAATCTCGATCATTTCTTAATTTCAAAGGAATTAAAAGTGAGTTTGAAGGTTTAGTTAAGGTTGTAAATTATGAGGCTGATGCAGATAAATATAAAACTACTGGTTTTAATTCTGAAGTATCGAGTGCCCTATCTTACAATTCAATGTTGCCTTTAAAAAAAATGAATTCGGAAAATAATAAAATAAGCTTTTTAACTCCCAAAATGTCTTTAAGGCTTGCTCCTGGACACATGAGGAATATACAAGATGATGACCTAAAATTATCCTATTCAAACCTGTTTTCAATAAATAAAAATTCGCAAGGAGACGTAATTGAAAAGGGAACTAGTGCAGCAATTGGGATAGAATTTTCGAATAGTGATTTGAATGATAAAAATATTCCGATAGAAAAAAATTATTCAGTCGCGATAGGTCAAATTTATAACGTCGAAAAAAATAGTGACCTTCCTTTAAGAAGTTCTTTAAACCAAAAAACAACTGATATTGTTGGTGAGGGTTTTTTAAAAATAAGTGATAATCTAAATCTTACAAATGAATTTTCTGTAGACCATAATCTCAATGATATTAACTACAACGAGCTTGGAGCTAATCTTATCATGGGTAAAGCTAATTTTAATTTAAAATACTTAGAGGAAAATAATCATATAGGAAGTTCAAACTATATTAAGTCCGATTTAAAAGTCGAATTAAATGATAGTAGTGAGATGAATTTAGATTTTAGAAGAAATCTTGAAACTGAGTCTACAGAATTTTATAGTATGGCTTATAATTACTTTAATGATTGTTTAAAAGCTGGAGTAATTTTTAGAAGAAAATTCTATGAAGATAGAGATATAGAACATTCCGACACTATAATGTTCAAAATTTCTCTAATACCTTTGGGAGATGCATTTGGCCCTACATTAAAATAAATGAAAAAAATTCTTAATTATTTTCTTATTTCTTTTTTTTTAATAATTACAACTAAAGCACACTCAAATATTAGTAATTCGGTAATAATAACGGTTGGAAATATTCCAATTACTTCATTAGACTTAATTAAAGAAATGCGCTTAATTTCAATATTAACTAATAATCAGATCGATAGTATAAATAAAGAACAAATTAAAACTATTGCAGTCAATTCTTTAATTAAAAGAAAAGTTAAAGAGATTGAAATTAAGAAATATAATATAGAAAAATATAATAAAAAAGATCTTAATAAACTAATTTTAAATTCATCACAAAATATTGGAACTAACGAAAATGGTTTGAGAAGTTTAATGGAAAACAAGGGTTTAAAATTTGAAAATCTAAAAAAAAGATATGAGATTGATCTTAAATGGAATACTTTAATTTTCGAATTATATAAAAATAAAGTAGCACTAAATATGTCCGAGGTCGAAGATAGAATAAAGTTAGAAATAGAAAGAACAGAAACCAAAAGGAGATTTTTATTATCAGAAATTGAAATAAATCAAGATGAAAATAGCAATATAGTTTTAAACAAAATTCTAAATAATATTAAAAATCAAGGATTTGAAAAGACAGCAAAAGAATTTAGTGTTTCTCCATCTTCTGATAATGGTGGAAATATTGGATGGATAGATCAAAAAGATTTATCAAAAAAAGTGTATGAAAATATTAAAAATTTAAAAATCAACGAAATAAGTAAACCAATAAAATTAGAGACTACTCTGGTTATAATAAAAAAAACTGACGAAAAAACTTTTGATAAAAATTTAGAAAAAATAAAAAATAGAGTATTAATGCAAGAAAAAGAAAAAAAATTACAAATGTTTTCTAACTCACATTATTCAAACCTAAGAAACACTATTCAAATCAATTTTTTATGAAAAAATTAATTGGAATTGTTGCTGGAGATCCGCAGAGTATTAATTCGGAAATAATAGCAAAGGCTTGGAAAAAGAGGGATAATTTTAGAAATTTAAATATATTTATAATTGGAAGCTATGATTTGATTAAAAAACAATTAAAAAATTTAAAAATTAAATTAAATTTAAAAAAAATTCATAATCTTAGACATCAAAATTTTAAAAAAGATTTGTTAATTTATGATGTACCACTCTCATTTAATAAGGCATTTAATTTACCTCTAAAAGTTAAAAAAAATTATGTTATTAATTCTTTAAATATTGCTATTAAATTTTCAAAAAATAAAAAAATTTTTGGCTTTATAAATTGTCCAATAAATAAAAGTGAAATTTTTAATAATAATTATGGTGTAACGGAATTAACTGCAAAAAAACTTGGGGTATTAGGCAGTGAAGCTATGCTAATTTATAATAAAAAATTATCTGTTTGTCCAATAACTACACATATAAAACTTGGTCAAGTTACTAATAATTTATCAAAAATGAAAATATTAAAAAAAATAATAACAATAAATAATTTTTACAAAGATAAATTTAAAATTAAACCTAGAATTGGAGTATTGGGACTGAATCCACATAATAATGAGCTTAAAAAAAATTCTGAGGAAAAAAGAATCATCTTACCAACTATTAAAATACTAAAGAAAAAAGGATATAAAATTATAGGACCAATACCTGCGGACACAGCATTTTTGAAATCGAAGTTAGAAAACTTCGATGTTTTAGTCGGTATGTACCATGACCAAGTTTTATCTCCATTTAAAGCATTATTTAATTTCGATGCAATAAACATTACTTTGGGTCTTCCTTTTTTAAGAGTCTCACCAGATCATGGGACAGGCAGAGATATATTAAAAAAAAACTTAGCAAGCCCACAAAGTTTGATAGAATCTATAAAATTTTTCAATAAAATTAATGTTAAGACTTAAAAAATCTTTAGGCCAAAATTTTCTAGTAGATAAAAATATAATTAATAAAATCGTGTCTATAGAAAACCTTAAAAATCAAAATGTATTAGAAATAGGACCTGGTTCAGGAAATTTAACTGATTATATTATCAAAAAACAAGTTAAAAATATTACTCTTATCGAAAAAGATGAAAGACTTTGTAAACTTCTAGAAAAAAAATTCAATAATGAAAAAAATTTAAAACTACATCAGAAAGATATTTTAAAATATAATTTAAATACCTTAAATTTAAATGATGTAATAGTATTCGGAAATCTGCCTTATAATATATCGACTCAAATTTTAGCTGATTTTATTTGTGTTAAAAACTGGCCACCCTTCTTTAAGAAAATAATCTTTATGTTTCAAAAGGAAGTTGCAGACCGTATTCTTGCTAAATCAAAGAGTAATAATTATGGAAGATTAGCTATATTGGTTAATTTTCGCCTAGATATAATTAATAGCTTTACTATTTCAAAAAATTGTTTTTTTCCAAAACCTGCTGTTGACTCTAAAATTATTATCTTTGAACCAAAAATAAAATTAAATCATAAAATTTCTGATATTTATAATTTAGAGAAAATAACAAATATTTTTTTTAGAAGTAAGAGAAAAATGATAAATAAACCATTATCTAAAATTTTTGATAACTATAAATTTGTAGCAGAAAAACTAAAAATAAATTTAAATGCTAGACCATCTGAATTATCATTTGAAGATTATTACAGAATTGTTGAATATTATGAAAAAAATTAAATGAAAGTATTTTAAGTCCTTTGTGTCTACCGATTTCACCACGAGGGCCCTCATTTATTTGTATATCACAACTTTAAATTTATTCTATGACCAACTTTGGGACGAACAAATAAAATATTTTAATTATCTATTACCTTTCACTCTATTATGGGTTTTGCAAAGCACCTGACAGTTTTTTGCTATTGTTTTGCCTCCTAAACTCCAGGCCTTTACATGATCTGCATCCATTTGTTCATAGGACCAAATTTTAGTTTTCTCTGCCTCATGTCCTAAACAACATAATGGACAATTAGATTTATTTTTTCTATTTGCTTCTTCAGTTTGGGTTGAATAAGTAGATCTTTTTGTTGCTTCATCGAAAACTCTTATATTTAGAAATTTTGTATCTTTTGAACCACCAAGAATATATTCAAAAATACCTTTTCGATTCTTTACGTAAGGATCACCATAAAGTTTATGAACTTGTGTAGAAACTTTTTTTGGATTGTAAGTTTTTTTATGATAACTTTCATATAACCTACCCCATTCAATTCCACACATTTCCTTCTCGATATCTGTAAATACTGTAGAAACCCAGTCTATTACTTTTGTAAAATAATTTTTTAATTCTGTAATATTATTTTTGAATCTGTTTTTTGCCATATAATCCCCTATATTTTCTTTACTTACCCATTTAAATGCTGCTTCCAAAAAATCTTGCCTGTTAACACTTCCTCTAACATAGGCACTCCATTTTTGAACATTAGAATTTTGGCTGTTACTAAATTCTTTTTTCGCAAGGGTAACAAAAGGTCCTGAATAAACAGAGTTTAATACTTCTTGATCTTTTAAAGGTATTCCAACAATGTTTATTGTTTTGAACCAATCTTTTATTTCACTTTCAGTACCTGAACATTCATAAATCAATAATTTTGTATTTAATATTTTTGATTGCTTATTTTTTGCTATACCATCAAAATATTGCTCCATATCATTTGCATCTTTAATTGGAAACTTGTTAGTTATAAACCTACCAAGACTGGTTATTCTTTGCTGTCCATCTAAAACTCCAAATTTATTTTTACTATCTTTAACAAAATAGAATAATCCTATTGGATATCCTTTAAGAACAGAGTCAATAACTGCAACATCCTTTTTTCCGTCTGCGTATATATAATTTCTTTGATATTCAGGTTGAATGGTTAACTTGCCTGATAATCCAAATAAACCTTTACCCTCTAATTCATTGTAAACAAATCCATCGCAAATCTCTTCAACGGTAATTGTTTTGAGCGTTGTGTCCATATATCATTTTTTATGTTTAATAAAAATACGAGTATAAAATGCTTTAACTGGGTAGCCAACATCAAAGTAAACACCAGGTCCAAAACTTTTTTCTTTAACTACACAACCCATTGTGCCAGTCTTAGATTTCATTCTTTTTCCATCCTTAACTTTTGTTTTTTTTGGATATTTTTTTGTTGGTGGAGTACCTTCGTATGCATCCATCCCAACAATATCAAACTGTTCAGGACAATATTTGTCTAAGAAGGTTGTTGGGACTCCCATTACACCCTTGTAATCTCTTGGAATAGCATCTGTAAAAGGTACTTCTATAGCATCGTAATTATCATAATGATCATAAGATTTTTTTCCTTTGATTTCTTTATGTTTACTATATTTAAGATTGTCTGACATTGTCATCAAAGGTAATGGTTTGTGTCTACGACCATGTTCCAGATTAGTTAACCATATTGAGGGAGTATTTTTCATATTTTTTCCATCAATAACTTTGTCTACATCGTCTTTATTTTTAGTTTCAAACCACAAACCTCCACTCCATTCTGTACGTCCAGACCAAATTTTATTTTTCATTAACAAAGGAAAAGTTTCTTTGTATGTGATAGCTCCTTTGTTAGCTACTATTATGAATTTTTTCTTAGAATCCACCAACCAAGAAAAAAATTCTCTAGCTAATGAAAATGGTGGATTTGTAATTATTATATCCGACTCGTTACGAAGTTTTTTAATTTCATCACTTCTAAAATCTCCATCGCCTTGTAAATAATCCCATTCTAAATCATCAACATTTATTTTTCCATCTCCAGTTTTATCTTTTGATAAAGTAAATATTTTACCGTATTTATCTGATTTCTTTGGGTTGTAATTCTTATCATTTATTTCAAGAAGTGATGGTTGATATCCAACTTTGTACATTTTGCTATTTAAAGCATAACTAGTACTAATAAGTTTTTTTAAACCAAACCTTTCAAAATTTTGCGCAAAGAATTTAGTAAAATTACTCCATTCAGGATCATCACATGGAAGCAATATAGTTTTGTTTTTAAATACTTTTGAATTGTATTCTATGTATGCTGTCATCTCTCTTTGAATATCTTCATAACGAGTATAAAACTCGTCATATTTTTTCATTCTAGCAAAATAAAGTTTTTCGTTTTTCATCTTAGAAACTAACTTTAACTTCTATCCCTCGGCTTTTAAGAATTAAGTCTCTTAGAAATTATTTGTTTTATCTCTTTAAAGCAATTTTCAACATTATCATTTACTATTACGTGATCATATTCATCAGCATGCTTTATATCTTCCGAATAGGCCATTAATCTATTTTTTATAGAGTCTTTGCCGTCTTGGTTTCTTGCTACTAATCTTTTTTCCAATTCCTCTTTACTAGGAGGTAATATAAAAATTTTTAGCAAGTTTAATTCTTTAAATTCACTCAATTGTTTTGCTCCTTTCCAGTCTATATCAAATAAAACATTGCATTTTTTTTTGACAATTTCATCAACAGCTGATTTTGAAGTTCCATAGTAATTCCCAAATATTACTGAATGTTCATAAAAAGCATTTTTACTTAATAGATTTTTGAATTTTTCTTCATTAATAAAATGATAATCTACACCATCTACTTCGTTTGGTCTGGCTTTTCTTGTTGTGTGAGATACTGAAATTTTAAAAGTATTATCTGATTGTTGTATTTTTTTTGATAAAGTTGTTTTTCCTGCACCAGAAGGGGAAGATAAAACAATCATAAGGGTTCTTTCACTTAAGTTGTTCATCTTCAAAGCTTAGTAGTTTATTTAGATTTGGTTTCAATAAACTTTATAGCGTCTCCTACTGTTAGGATTTTTTCGGCTTCATTATCAGAAATTTCTGAACCAAACTCTTCTTCGAAAGCCATTACTAATTCAACAGTATCTAAACTGTCTGCTCCAAGATCGTCTATAAAACTAGCTTCTTCTGTTACTTTGTCTTCTTCTACTCCTAAATGATCAACAACTATTTTTTTAACTGTTGCAGCTACATCTTTTGACATTTAATTCCTTTTTTTTTGATTTTCCTTAGATTGGTTATTAAATTATTTTTTTTCTTTGTCAAGACATATACATTCCACCATTAACATGAATAGTTTCTCCTGTTACATATGAGGCTAATTCAGAAGATAGAAAAGCTACACAATTAGATACGTCCTCCCCTGTTCCTAGTTTACCCATGGGTATTCTAGATTTTAAATATTCTTTCATCTTTTCTGCTATATTCTCGGTCATATTCGAAGTTATAAAACCGGGCGATACACAATTAACAGTTATATTTTTTTTTGCATATTCAATTGCTAAGCTTTTGGACATTCCGATAATACCTGCTTTAGAAGCTGAATAGTTTGCTTGACCCAAATTTCCACTGTGGCCTACTATAGATGTAATATTCACCACTCTTCCAAACTTATTTTTTAACATTCGTTTAATTGCATATTTAGATAATAAAAAAGTAGATGTTAAATTTAAATCAATCACTTTTTTCCATTCATCATCTTTCATTCTTAAAGATAAATTGTCTACATTAATTCCAGCATTGTTTACTAATATATCTAAACCTCCCAAATCCTTAGCTACATTATCTATAAAATCTTCGATTTTAGTATGCTCTGAAATATCAAACTTTTTAACTTTGATTGATGGATTTTCTTTTTTCAATACATCTAACTTTTCAACTTTTGAACCAGTACCTAAAACATCTCCTTCAAGTGAAAGAAACCTTTTTACAAGGGAGCCACCAATTCCCCCTGTAGCTCCTGTAATTAATATCTTCTTATTTTTAAAATTAATCATTTAAGGTTTTTAATTTCCTCAACTGTATTTATACTTTTAGTCAAAACTTTGTCACTAATTCTTTTTACAAGTCCAGATAGTACTTTTCCTGGCCCTATTTCAATAAACTCTTTTACTTCGTTTTTTACCATAAATTCTATGCTTTCTCTCCATCTTACTTTTGAAAAAATTTGCTCTATAAGTAATTTTTTTATTTCGTTTGAATTTGTTGTTGGTCTGGCAGTAACATTGCTTACTAATTCAATAGTAGAGTCTTTAAAGATTGTTTCATTGATTTTTTTTTCCATTTTATCAGCTGCTGGTCTCATTAAAGAGCAGTGAAAAGGAGCGCTAACAGGTAAAAAAATTGATTTTTTTTTATTATTTTTTAAGATTATATTAATTTCTTCGATTGCACTTTTGTCCCCGCTCAAAATGATTTGTCCGTAAGAATTATCATTAGCTACTTCGCATACACCTTTTTCTTTATTTAATTCTGATATATATTTGTTCAATTCAGGTAATTTTAAACCCATAACAGCAAGCATTGATCCTTTGCCTTCTGGCACTGCATCTTGCATAGATTTTCCTCTTTCATGCAAAAGAACAAGTGCATCAGAAAAATTTAAGGAGTTAGATGCTACTAAAGCAGTATATTCTCCTAATGAGTGTCCGGCAAAATATTTTGTATCTTTTTTTATTTCTATATTAAATTCTTCCGTTATTAATTTAAATATAGAATAACTTATTGTTAAAATAGCTGGTTGTGTATTCTTGGTGAGCTTAAGTTCTGACTCTGGTCCCTCAAGGATTATTTTTGAAATTGGATAATTTAATCTTTCGTCAGCTTCTTTAAAAATTTTTTTGACTAAATCAAAATTCTTAAATAATTCACTTCCCATACCAACTGATTGTGACCCCTGACCTGGAAATACAAGTGCTTTCATTTTCTTAAAGTGATTAAACACTATTATTACTATTGTACAAACAAATTTTAAATAGTATAAACCCGTTTTTAAAAGTATAATTTGTTAACAAAATGGCATTTTACGAACACACATTCATAGGAAAGCAAGACCTTAGTGATAAGGAAGTTGATAAATTAGTAATAAAATATTCAGACCAAATTAAACAATATGGAAAAATATTGAAGACTGAAAAGTGGGGTCTAATGAGCTTAGCTACAAAAATTAAAAAAAATAAGAAAGGTATTTTTGTTCATTTTAAGCTTGAAATAGATAAAGGAAAGTCCCTCAAAGATTTAGAAAAAAAACTCTCAATTGATAATAACATAATAAGATATTTGACTGTTAAATGTGATAAACTTGATTTGCAGAAAGAATATTTTGGTAGACAAAAATCAGCATGAAGCGAGATAAAAAAAAACATAGAAAAGGCGGCAGCTTTGGAAATAAATTGAGTTTATTTCAAAAACCAGAGATGAGGTTTAAAAAGAATTGCCCTCTTTCTGCAAAAGGTGCTCCAGAAATAGATTATAAAAATATAAAACTAATAAGAAAATACATTACTGATACAGGAAAAATTTTACCTTCTAGAATCACGTCTGTATCCCAAAGCAAACAAAGAGAGCTGACAGCGGCAATAAAAAGAGCTAAAATTCTTGGATTGGTCTAAATGCAAATAATTTTATTGGAAGATATAAGAAATTTAGGAAAAATCGGAGAAATTGTAAATGTCAAAGATGGGTATGGGAGAAACTTTCTCCTTAAGTTAGGTAAAGCGCTTAGAGCAGATAAATCTAATATTGATTTTGTAAACAAAAAAAAGGCAGAGATAAATAAAAAAAATATTGAACAAAAAAAAGCTGCAAAGAAAATATTAGAAAAAATTAAAAACAAAAAATTACTTTTTAAAAAGGAAACAAAAGAAAATGGGGATCTTTTTGCTCCTATTAAGCCCAGAGAAATTTCAAAATATTTTAGTGAGAGTTTTAAAGAAACAATACACCCATCTCAAATAGATTTAAAACAAGAGCTTAATAAAGTTGGAAAATTCACTATTTTAATAAATTTACACTCTGATTTGGTCACAGAATTACATGTTTTGGTTGAAAAAAAACAATCAAAATAATCTATAAATTTCTCCACAAGTAAGAAAAAAAAGTTAATAACTTTTGCATTTTAATGAAAAATCAATTCTGTAAATTAAAAGTTATTAATGGAAAAAATCAATTTAGAAAAATTAAGAATACAAAAAGAAAAAATCCTGCCATCAAATTTGGAAGCTGAACAAGCACTTGTCGGTTCAGTTTTGGTTAATAATGACATTATAGATGAGGTTACAGGCATCATAAGTGCTAAAGAATTTTATGATCCCCTGCACTCCAAAATTTTTAATCTTATTGAAACTTTGCATAACAAGGGAATGATAGCTAACCCTATTACTCTAAAAACTTCTCTTGAAAAAGACGAGGGTTTGACTGATATAGGAGGAACTGAATATCTGGTTAAGTTAACAAGATTTTCTTCTTCTACTAAACAGGCTATTGATTATGCAAAAATTATTCATGAAAAATTTGTTAGACGTGAACTAGTTCAGATATCACAAACTTTATCTGATGAGTCTATGGATGATACTACAGAAAAATCTGGAGAAATAATAATTCAAGATACTGAGAAATCGTTATTTGATTTAGCTGAAAGAGGAACTTTTAACCAATCTTTTTTAAAATTTAATCAGGCCTTAGATCAAACTATAGAGATGGCAACAAATGCTATGAAAAATGATCAGGGAATAGTTGGTGTTTCAACTGGACTTGACGACTTAGATGAAAGGTTGGGAGGTCTTCACAAATCTGATCTAGTAATTATAGCAGGTAGACCATCTATGGGTAAAACAGCGCTAGCTACAAATATCGCTTATCACGCAGCAAAAAAAATTTCTGAGGAAGGTAAAAAATCTTCTGTTGCTTTCTTTTCGTTGGAGATGTCTTCTGAACAACTATCAACGAGAATTTTATCAGAACAGTCAAGAATAAAATCTAATGACATAAGAAGAGGAAAGGTATCAGAAGAGGAATTTAATAGACTTATTGAAACTTCTAGAAATATTCATGAGTTACCTTTGTATATTGATGAGACACCTGCGATTACTATCGCAGCTTTATCAAATAGAGCGAGAAGGATAAAAAGGCTTTTTGGATTAGATTTGATTGTAGTTGATTATATTCAATTAATGTCTAGTGGCAGTAAAAGATTTGAAGGAAGAGTTCAAGAGATATCTGAAATTACACAGGGATTAAAAGCCTTGGCAAAAGAATTGAGTGTGCCAGTACTTGCACTTTCGCAATTATCACGTGCTGTAGAGCAAAGAGATGATAAAAAACCTCTCCTGGCTGATTTGAGAGAGTCAGGTTCTATTGAACAAGATGCTGATGTTGTAATGTTTGTTTATAGAGAAGAATATTATTTAGAAAGAAAAGAGCCAAAAACAGGAACGGTTGAATACGGAGATTGGCAAGCAAAAATGAATGAAATTCTTGGATCTGCTGATATCATAATTGGCAAACAAAGACATGGGCCAACAGGAAATGTCAAAGTGGAATTTGAAGGTATTTATACTAAATTTAAAAACGCTTCTAAAACAGGGTAAAAATAAGTAATTTTAAATTATCCTCTTTTAAGTTATATCTGATAACAGTGACACTTTCTAATTTATACAAAAAAACTGTAATAGAAAAACCGAAATTTACTTTATTTATTCTTATTTTTTTATTGTTGGGATTTACCTACTTTTCAAAAAATTTTCAGCTAGATGCTTCCTCAGATACACTTCTGTTAGAGAACGATCCGGATTTAAATTATTTGAGAGAAGTAAATAAAAAATACGGATCAAAGGATTTTCTAGTTTTGACTTATACACATGAACCAAGCGAGTCTTTTAAATCTGAGAATACTATTAAGAATGTTGCATTGCTTAAAAATTCATTAGAAAACTTAAGTTGGGTAAATAATGTTATTACTATTTTAGATGTTCCTTTGTTAAAAAATAATGATGATCCGCTGGCAGAAAGAATAAAAAATTTTAAAACTTTGTTTAGCGCAGATGTAGATTTGGATAGAGGTTTTGATGAAATAATTAATAGTCCAATATATCGAGATTTTGTGATTAGCAGTGATGGAAAAACAAGTGGTATTTTAGTTTATATAAAGCCGGATGAAAAATTATCTAAATTAATAGAGACAAAAAATGATTACATTAAAAGAAAAGCACAAGGAAATCTTTCCTCTCAAGAAAAGGATTCCTATAAATCTTTTTTAGTAGAGTACGACACATATAGAAAATTATACAATAAAAGAAATCATAAAAATATTAATGAAATTAGAAAAATTATCAGCAATCATCCTGCCCCTGGAAATGTTAAAAAAAATTCCTCAGATATTTATCCAATAATTCATCTTGGAGGAATCCCGATGATAGCTGATGATATGATGACATTTATAAAAAGTGATATTGTGGTTTTTGGGGCTGGAGTATTTTTGTTTATTGTTTTTACACTTTGGTTTGTTTTTAGAAGCTTACTATGGGTATTTGTTCCTTTATTGAGCTGCTTTTTTTCTGTTTTAATTATGATTGGCTTTTTAGGTTTAGTTGGTTGGAAAGTTACAGTGATATCATCAAATTTTATAGCCCTAATGTTAATTTTAACAATGGCCATGAATATACACATGAGTGTTCGGTATTTACAATTTAGAAAAGAAAACCCAGATATTACTAACAGCGAGGCACTTTATTGGACTTCGGGAAAAATGTTTTGGCCCATTCTTTATACTGTACTCACAACTATTTGTGCATTTTTATCTTTAATTTTTAGCGGCATTAAACCTATTATAGACTTTGGTTGGATGATGACAGTGGGCTTATTGGTTTCAATGTTTGTCACTTTTACTTTATTGCCATCAACTTTAAATGTTTTAGCAGAACGGGCAACAAATTATAGAAATCAAAAAAAATCAGTAATTACTTCTTTCCTTGCTGAAGTTTCAAAAAAAAATACTTTGTCTATTTATGGATTAACAATAGTTATCGCAATTATTAGTATTTTTGGCATAACAAAACTTGAAGTAGAGAACAGTTTTATAAATTATTTTGATAAAAAAACAGAAATTTACAAAGGAATGAAATTAATTGATGAAGAACTTGGAGGAACAACACCGCTTAATGTAATTGTGAAATTTCCTAAAAAAGAAAATGAGGATGAGGTAGATGATGATTGGGGTGAACAGGAAGAGGATGACTCAAAATATTGGTTTACCAGAGATAAAATAGATAAAATTACCAAAGTACATGATTACTTAGAGGGCCTTGACTCTGTAGGAAAGGTTATATCTTTTGCGTCTATTGTCAGGGTTGCTGAAGATCTAACTGGAGGAAAAAAATTACAAGGTTTAGAAATGGGAGTATTGTATACAAAATTACCGGATTCAATAAAAAAAGAGGTTATTGATCCTTATATTTCTATTAAAAATAATGAAGCAAGAATTGGTTTAAGAATTTTAGACTCTAAGAAAGATTTAAGAAGAAATGAGCTGATTAAAAAAATTAATTTAGATTTAAAAAATGAACTAGGCTTAAAAAATGAAGAATTTAAATTAGCAGGTGTTCTGATATTATTTAACAATCTTCTGCAAAGTTTGTTTAAATCTCAAATATTAACCCTTGGAATTGTTATGGCAGGAATAACAGCTATGTTTTTAATTCTTTTCAGAAATATAACTTTATCATTAATTGGAGTGGTTCCTAACTTTATGGCAGCCTTTTTAATTTTAGGAATTATTGGTTTATTGGAAATTCCATTAGATATGATGACAATAACAATTGCTGCTATAACCATAGGTATCGCTGTAGATAATAGCATTCATTATATTTACAGGTTTAAAGAAGAATATAATAAGGTTAATGATTACAATAAAGCTCTAGATAAGTGCCACGACACAGTAGGAATAGCAATTTTAAACACTTCAATAACAATAGTTTTTGGTTTTTCAATATTAGTATTATCAAACTTTATACCCACAATATATTTTGGAATTTTTACTGGGATTGCTATGTTATTAGCAATGGTTTCAGTTTTAACTTTGCTTCCAAAATTAATATTAACTTTCAAACCATTTAAGAATGGATAACTTCATATCTTTAATAAGAGAAAACGTAGTATTGTTTGACATAATTTTTTTAATTTTTATCATTTATTTTTCTATTCAATGTTTCGCTAAAGGATTTTTTTTAAGTTTAATTTCATTTTTAAAATGGGTTTTGGCATTAGTAATTACAATAATTTTAGTACCAAAATTTGAGCCTTATGTATCTGACTATATCAACAATGAAATTGTTTCTGGAATTGGCTTAGGAATAGCTGTTTATATAATAACATTATTCATTTTGATTCTAGGCGGAAAATCTCTTGGTCGATTGTTTTCGTACACGGGAATGGGATCAGTGGATAAAGTTTTTGGTTTTTTCTTTGGTATTTTCAAAGGTTATGTTTTTATTGTGTGTATCTTTTCAATCTTAAATTGGTTTTATTCCTACGACAAATGGGATATGTCTTTAAAGAATTCATACTTTTTTCCAATAACTGAAAAAGGAAGTAAATTATTGATCGAAGAATTTCCAGAAAGAAAGGATATAGAAGACACAAAAAAAGAAATTGAAAAAATTTGAAAAATGAAAAAAATTAAAGAAAAATGCGGCGTTTTTGGTATTTATGATATTGATGATGCCTCAGCTTTAACTGCACTAGGCCTTCACGCTTTACAACATAGAGGACAGGAAGGATGTGGGATAGTCTCATTTGATGGAAAAACTTTTCATTCTGAGAAAAGACATGGATTAGTTGGTGACAATTTTACTAACAAAGATGTTCTTAAAAAATTACCTGGTAAGTTTGCAGTTGGTCATAATCGTTATTCTACAACTGGAGAAACTTCTATGAGAAATATTCAGCCTTTCTTTGCTGATCTTCATGGAGGGGGAATAGCAATTGCTCATAACGGAAACTTAACAAATGCTTTGCGTCTAAGAGAAAATTTAGTAAAAGATGGTGCAATTTTTCGGACTACAAGTGATACAGAGACTATTGTTCAATTAATTGCCAAATCAAAAAGATCAAAAATAATCGACAAAATAATTGATGCACTTTTTCAAATTCAAGGTGGTTTTGCTCTAACAATGATTACTAACAAAAAACTTATAGGTGTTAGAGATCCATTGGGTATTAGACCTTTGGTTTTGGGAAAATTGGAGAATTCATATGTGCTAGCCTCTGAAAGTTGTGCTTTAGACATAATAGGTGCAAAATTTATAAGAGAAGTTGAGAATGGTGAAATTGTGGTGATTGAAAATAAAAATATTGAAAGCATTAAACCTTTTCCAAAAAAGAAAAGCAGACCATGCGTATTTGAATATATTTATTTTGCGAGACCAGATAGTTTACTTAATGGAAAAAGTGCATACGAATATAGAAAAAGTCTTGGGCAGGAACTTGCGAAAGAATCTGGAGATATTGGAGATATCGTTGTTCCGGTTCCTGACTCTGGAGTGCCTTCTGCATTAGGATACGCTCAATACAAAAAAATGAATTTTGAATTAGGATTAATAAGAAACCACTATGTCGGTAGAACGTTTATAGAGCCGACTCAAAGCATTAGAAGCTTGGGGGTAAAACTTAAATTAAGTGCCAACAAGTCTTCTATTAAAAATAAATCAATTATTTTAATTGATGATTCATTGGTAAGAGGTACTACTTGTCATAAAATTGTAAAAATGCTTTATGAAGCGGGGGCAAAGGAAGTTCATGTAAAAATTTCTTGTCCTGAAATTAAATATCCTGATTTTTATGGAATAGATATGCCTTCAAAAAAAGAGCTTTTAGCAGCTAATAAAAGTTTGGATGAAATGAAAAAATTCATAGGCTCAGACTCATTAAGTTTTTTAAGTCTAGATGGACTTTATAGAGGCTTGTGTTCAAACAAAAGAAACAAAGTATATCCTCAATTTACAGATCATTATTTCACAGGCGAATATCCAATTGAAAGAGTAGATCAAAATGAAAACAAAATTGTCAGTCAATTATCTCTCTTGAGCGGAAAATCTAACAATTAATTAAAAACTAAAACTCTCATTTTTTTATCTAACAAATAAATTCTTTTATTAACTAAAGTCGGATTTGAAAAAAAACCAGCTTTAGAAGCTTTTGTATAATTTATAATTTCTCCATTACGATAATTTACGAACAAAAAGTAACCCTTTGTCGTAGTTGCTAATATTTGATCTGAAACCAACAAAATTGATTGTATATCACCAATTTTATTTTTTTTAATTTCTTGACTATTTTTAAATAAATCTTTTGACCAAACTACTTCTCCAGTTTTTGAATTAATATTTAAAAAAAATCCATTTTTTGAAGCTAAGAAGATAAAATCGTCTGTTATTATTGGTCTGAGTTCAGTTGCAAAAGGTAGTTGCCAAATAATATTACCGTTTTTACTATTTATAGAAAAAGTAGAGTCCGAACTACTAAAAAATATTTTGTCATTTTTGCAAATTATTGGCGATGAATAAAACAAATCTTGTGATTGGTCTTTTCCACTAGAAAATATAGTAGAGAGCCAATTAATATTTTTTGTTATATAATTTATTGAGTATAGTTGCCCTGTAGATGTAACAAAATATACATTGTTTCTATTTGAGTCTAAGCATATATGAGTTTCTTGTTTAGATCTCAAAAACGATGGAAAGGTTTCTAAGCTTAAATTTTGGCCACCATCATTTTCATTTATTTCATAATACTTATTGTCTTGATTAAGAATAAAAATATGTTTATTCGAAACTTTAATATTGGATCTAAACGGTATTCCATAATTCTTAGCCCAGTTCAATTGACCAGTTTTAGTTTGAATTGAATAAATATACCCTAGATTATCTGCTATCATTAAATTTTGATCAGATATTTTTAATTTTATTTTTATGGGTATATCGTTGTATCTTTTTTTATAGAAATTAAATTTCCAAATTAATTTTTTTTCTGATATTGAAAATTTATATATATTTCCTGAGAAATCATAAAAAAATATCGCTTCATTAAAAAATAATGGCTCAAAAAATGCATCTGATAAATTAAATTTATTTTTTCCAATTTTTTTACTCTTGTAAACAAGATATTTTTGATTTTCATATTCTAAGTGAGGAACCAAATTGTTTGATGCAAAATTAGTTTGTAACCAATTGTCACTTGATGAGATAGGAATTGTTTTATTAATATTTCCAGATATTTCTTTGTCGAATTTTTTTTGTGTTTCAAAAACTAATTTTGTATTTTTTGTTAAAATTTCTTTCTTAAGATCAGCTTCTTTATTTTTGAAAAAATTTAAAGGATCGTTAAATGAGCAATTTGTTAAAAATGTAGTTATAATCAATAAAGTAATAAAACTAAAAATTTTAGTCATTTTTTATTATCTTCATTTTTCTTTTTAAGTCGCCTACATCATAACCTGAGTTTTCTACATCGTTTAATAACTGAGAATAATATTGTTCTGCCTTTTTATATTGTTTTTTAGAAAAATAATAATCGCCTATAAACTCGATGGACTGGGCTCTCCAAACTGACTTAGAATTTATAATTGGATTAAGTAAATCTAATAATTCATTTTCATCAGAGTTTTGTGAAGTATGTATGGCTTTTTTTAATTTTAACAAATTTAAATCCTCTTTTTCTAATCCCCCTATTGAAATAACAACGTCAAAATACTCATTAATTAAATTTGGGTTATCGACTAATTTTTTATCAATCATAAGATATAGAGAAAGAGGAGAATATGTTTTGTCTTTTTTGTTAATTATATTTGTTAAAATTTCTAATGACTCTTTTTTATTGTTTTCGCTTAATAGTACTTTTGCATCAATAAAATCTTGAGAAATGTTAATTTTTTTTGTTTTATTCGTATAATCTAGCCATAGAAAAAATATGCCTAATAAAATCAAAATAAAAAATATTATTGAAAATATTTTTAAATTTGATTTGAGAAAATCCTTTATCGTTTTTTTTTTTTCTAAATTTTCTGTATTCATTAAATTAATACGTATTTTTTTTAGTTGGAAACTTTTGTTTTAGTACATCTTTTTTGTATTCGATAAAAGCTTTAGATAATATTTTTTCCATATTTATATATTTTTTTACAAATTTTGGATAAAAACCACTTAATCCAATTAAATCATCAGTAACAAGAATTTGGCCATCACAATATTTGGATGATCCAATACCAATAGTCGGTATTTTGATTAGGTTGGTAATTTTTTTTGCTGTTTTTTCTGCGATACACTCTAATACTAAACTGAAGGCTCCAGCTTTCTCTATTTCTTTAGATTCTTTAATTAATTTTAATTCATCTTTTATATTTGTACCCCGTGGTTTAAATTTTTTCTTATATTGTGGTGTAAAACCTATATGTCCCATTACAGGAATACCCAATTTGACCAGTTTTTTTATAATATTAAAATTTTTTCCGTTGCTTTCTAATTTAATTGCATCACAACCTGTTTTTTTAAAAACCCGTTTGACATTTTTTTTTGCCTGTTTTAAATTTTTATATGTATTTATCGGCATATCTACAACAAAAATGCTTTTATTTACTCCTTTGCCTACCGCAACTGAATGATTAATCATTGTTTGTAATGTTATAGATCTAGTATTTTTCATTCCGTAAAAAGCAGTAGCAATTGAGTCCCCTACCAAAATTATATCACAATACTTGTCTAATATTTTTGAAAGTGGTTTTGAATAGGACGTTAAACAAACTAATTTTCTTTTAGATTTAAGTTTTTTAATCTTGTTAATTTTATTTTTCATTGCAGTGATCTTTATTTACTTAGGCTGCAAACTTTCAAGTTTAATTTGAAGCTCTTTATCCTTATTGCAAAGTGTTTTACATACTTTTTTGAAGTTTCGAATTAGTTTTTCAGACTCAGAATAATCTGACTTTTTAATTTTTAATAAAGTAAGAAGAAATATAGCTTCTTCATTTTGTGGGTTTAACAAAATTACCGTATTCAGATTTTGCTCCTCCATTAATTCATTTTTTTCTTCATTAAATATTTTAGCTAAGTATAAATACGATTTTTCATTTTTTGGATTGAATACTATATCTTTTTCAAATTTAAATTTAGACTCCAAATATTTTTTGTTATTAAATAATTTTTCTGCTTCAGAAAAATAATTATCTTTACTTATTGCTTCTTTTGTAAAGAAAAAAGCTAACAAAAAAGTAAAGAAATAAATTTTTATTCTATCCATAAATGACTATTATTATGTACTTAATCCAGAACAATGTATATATGTTTCTCTCGACTCGCCTCTACTTGATTTTGGCTTAAAAAAATCAATTTTTTTAAAGTATTTTTTTGCTTTTAATTTAATTTCTTGAAAATCTTCTCCCATGAAAAGTTTGGAAACAACAATTCCATCTTTATTTAAAATTTCCTTTGAAAAATCTAGTAAATCTAAGCAAAGCTGGTTAGTTCTGATACTGTCTAAATTTTTATTTCCAGTAGTATTTGGAGCCATATCTGACAAAATTACATCAATATTAGAATTAAAGTATTGATTTATAATAGCTTTAGATTTGATTTCTAAAAAATCTGCTTTTATAAATTTGACTCCTCTAATATCATCAATTTTTTTAATATCTATTGCCAAAATTTTCCCATTTTTAATTTTTTTCATTGCAACTTGAGACCATCCACCAGGAAAAGAACCAACATCTAATAATTTTATTCCATTTTTTAAAAATTTGAATTTTTCATTCAGTTCGATTAATTTAAAAGCTGATCTTGATCTATAACCAAATTCTTTGGCCTTTTTAAAAAAATGATCTTGATAACTTTTGCTGTCCATTTAAGAAAGCTATAAAATATCTTGATTCTCGTCCTCTATTTCGATTTGGTTAGCTGTTTTTAATTTTAATCTATAATTATATATAGCAGCAGGAATTAAAAATAAATAAACTATTGAACATAAACTTATAGTTTCAAAAGTAAATTGTATAATTGAAACAAAAAATACTCCTACTCCTAATAGAAGAAAAATTGTCATATTCCTTCGAATAGTAATTTTTTTAAATGAAAATGTCGGAACTTTGCTGATTAATAATAATGATACAAGAACCATAAAATATGGCGTGATAACCCTTAAATTAAATAAATTTGAAAAATTTGACAACTCAAATATTAAAGGAAATAAAATTAAACATCCCCCTGCTGGAGATGGGATGCCTTGAAAAAAATTATTTTTCCATTCGTCTTTTTTTTCAAACTTTGTAAGATTAAACCTTGCAAGTCTTAATACACAACAAACTGAAAAAAATAAAACAATTAACCAGCCCACCTTGCCATATTTATTTAGTTCCCAAAAATAAATTATAAATCCTGGCGCTATTCCAAAACTTACGAAATCAGTTAATGAGTCAAGTTCTTTTCCAAAATCTGAGGTTCCTTTTATTAATCTAGCAACTCTTCCATCTAAACCATCTAAAATTGCTGCAACAATTAGAAATAAAACTGCAAATGTAAAATTACCGTCTAATGCAAATTTAATTGAGCTAATTCCTAAACAAACACCAACTAAAGTTAATACACTTGGTAAAATATATCTAGTTTTGTTTACAGACACGACATTAAATTTATTTTTTTTTTGCATTTAGATTCTTGCTATTAAACTTTCTCCAGCTATTACATTTTGCCCAACTTTAACCATGGTTTTTCTTTGGGTATAGTATATATCAACTCTGCTACCAAATCTAATCATACCAATTCTTTGACCTTGATTGACAGTTTGTTTTTTTTCTATCTGTGTAATAATTCGTCTTGCTATCAATCCGGCAATCTGTACAACAACAATTGGTTCACTTGTTTTATTATCCTTAATGTTAAAGTAATTTCTCTCGTTTTCATCACTAGCCTTATCAAGAGAAGCATTTAAAAACTTACCGGGTTTATAAAAAATATCTTGGATCTCGCCGTTTGTTGGAGCTCTATTTACATGACAGTCAAAGACATTCATAAAAATACTTACTCTAGTAAATTTCATTTTATCTAAACCCAGTTCTGCTGGCCCATTAATTTCCTGGATAGATGAAATTCTACCGTCTGCTGGACTAACTAAATAGTTTTCATCGTCTATAATAATTCTTTCAGGATCTCTGAAAAAGTAATAGACCCAAATAGTAATTATTAAGAAAAGGAAACCGAAAAAGTCAGATAATGACCATAAAATCAATGTTAGTATCAAGGATATAACTAAAAATTTATACCCTTCTTGGTGTAACTTAGGAAATATTTTATCAAGCATCATAACTAATAATTTGATAATCTTTAGGTAATATGTATAAAAATCCTTAATTATCAAATTAAATTTTTTTATG
>CETM01081533.1_pt1 | contig 35984 bp, 39 predicted proteins | sample 361451 | NCBI WGS metagenome assembly CETM01 (sample SAMEA2622690, study PRJEB7988) | marine metagenome | isolation source: saline water (ENVO:00002010), including
ATTTTACAATTAATTCATGAGCATTTTCAATAGCATATTTTAATTCAGTAGGTCCAGAAACTATACTGAAAAATGAAGATATTCCTAAATTTCTTGATTCATCATAACCTTCACTAATAGATCCAGATAAACAAATAACAGGAATGCCAAATTTTTTCGCTCTCATAGCTACAGCTACAGGAGACTTATTAAATTGTGTTGATTTATCGGTGCTTCCTTCACCTACTATTACTAGATCTACATCTTTCAAATGATCATCATAGTTTAGTGAATCTAAAACTATGTTTGCTCCAATAGATAATTCTGCATCCGTGAAAGCCATTAATCCCGCACCAAGACCTCCTGCAGCTCCTGCTCCAGGAACATTTAATATATCTTTACCTAACTGATCTTTTATTATTGATGCCCAATGAAGAAGGTTTTTATCTAAAATATTCACTTCCTCAGGAGTTGCACCTTTTTGAGGTCCAAAAATAGCTGAAGCTCCCTCATTTCCACATAAAGGATTTGTAACATCACAAGCTACTCTTACAGAAATATTTTTTACTCTTGAATCAAAATTAGACATATCTATATTTCTTATTGAATTTAAGTTTATTCCGTTAGCCTCAACATCTTGCCCATTTTCATCATATAGCCTTGCTCCCAGTGCAGAAACAAATCCAGCACCACCATCATTAGTAGCACTACCACCTATACCAACAATAAAGTTATTTATTCCTTGATCAAGTGCAGATTTAAATAATTGCCCTGTACCATAAGTTGAAGTCAATGTAGCTGATTTTTCACTTTCTTCCAATAATGCTAAGCCTGAGGCTTTCGCCATTTCTATTACTGCACTACTATCATCACCTAACTTTCCCCATACAGACTTTATATTTCTTCCTAAAGGGTCTCTAACTGTTTCATTGATGATTTTCCCTCCAGTAACATCAACCATCGTCTGTAATGTCCCGTCGCCTCCATCTGCTACCGGTACTAAATTAGTTATAATTTTTGAATCTACTTTTCTTATTCCCTCTTGAATTGCACTTGCTACTTCTAGACCTGTAAGACTTTCTTTAAATTCTTGAGGAGAAATTAATATTTTTTTTATTTTCATATTTCTAAATTTTTAACTATTATATCTTTTACATGATTAATAACGTACTGAATATTACCTTCTTGATTAGTAATTATATAATCAAAATTTTTAGATAGTTTTACCTCTTCTTTAGCAGCCTCAATTCTTCTTTCAACATCATCATCAGAATTTTGCCCTCTAGAAGATAAATGTTTCTTAATTTGGTCAAAACTTTCAGGTTTTATAAAAATAGAAATTACTGAAGGAATTTTAGACTTAATCTTCTCTGCACCTTGAACGTCTACTCTTAATAAAACAGAATGATTTTTGGATATTGGTTCATCTATTTGAATTTTGGGGACTCCATAATAGTTCCCATAAACCTTAGACCATTCAATCAATTCATCATTTTCAATCATTTCTTGAAATTTCTGTTCAGAAACAAAAAAATGATTTACCCCATCAATTTCATCATTTCTTTTGGTTCTAGTAACAGCTGTTACTACAAAATGAAAATCTTTAAAAATATTCCTCAATTCTTCTATTATTGAATCTTTACCAACTCCTGATGGTCCTGAAATTAAGAATATTTTAGGTCCTTGATTTTGCAACATTTTACCCTAAATTATTCAAATTATCCCAAAAACCTGGGTAAGAAACATTTGAAGCTTCGTGGTTATTTATTGTTATTGATTCTTGAGAAAACAAGCTAGCTATACCTAAAGTCATTGCAAGCCTATGATCACCATGGGATGAAAATGTTCCTCCTGACAAATAATTCGTACCCATAATTTTCATTCCATCTTGAAATTCTTCAACTTTAGCACCTGCTTCTTTCATCCAATTTACGGTTAATGAAATCCTATCAGATTCCTTATATCTTAATTCTTCTGCATCTGTAATAATCGTTTCACCTTCAGCAAAAACTGCTGCTAGAGCAATTATTGGTATTTCATCAATTAATAAAGGAATTTCTTTTCCTGATATATTTGTACCCTTTAGATTAGATGTTTTTACCAAAATATCGCATGCAGGCTCTCCAGAATAATCTTTTTTATCATAAAAGTCTAAAGATGCACCCATTCTATCTAATACAGATATTATTCCTGATCGAGTTTCGTTGATCCCAACATTTCTAATCATTATCTCAGAATCATGATGAATAGAACCTGCAACCATCCAAAATGCAGCGCTGGAAATATCTCCTGGAACAATTATGTCTCTAGATTCAATAATTGATGGTTTTACTGTTATATTCAAACCTTGAATATCAATTGATGCTCCCATATTTGAGAGTAATCTTTCTGTATGATCTCTCGAAGTAGCTTTTTCTTTAATTTTTATTCCATCATTAGATCTAATTCCTGCTAATATTAGTGCGCTTTTTAATTGTGCGCTCGCAACAGGAAGATCATATTCAATAAATGATAAGTTTCCACCATCAAACTCAATGGGGGCATTTTCATTATTATTTTTAGCTGAAATGTTAGCACCCATCATATTTAGTGGTTTGATTATTCTATTCATTGGTCTTTTTCTGATTGAAGAATCTCCGTCTAGAACACACTTAAAATCTCTACCAGCAAGTATCCCAGACATTAGTCTTATGGTAGTACCAGAATTCCCAACATCTAAAATTTCTTGAGGAGCACATAATGATTCAATACCTTGGCCATAGGTAAAAACATTTTTATCTTTAACTACTATTTTTACTCCAAGTTTTCTAAGTACAGAGATGGTAGACAAACAATCTTCACCCATTAAAAAGTTAGATATACTAGCATCTCCCTTTGCTATTGAGTTAAACATTACTGCTCTATGAGATAATGATTTATCTGGAGGTATAGTAAGATCTCCTCTTAATGTTTTTTTGTTACTAAGTGTATATGACATGATAACTCTTAAATTCTCTTCTCAAAACCATACTTATCTTTATCTATTTCCTTAGATTTAGAAAAGAATCTGGCTGCTCTTGAACCTATAAATAGAGACAATATATTTTCTGAAGATGAAGGGATTATATTTTCACCAGTGTCTAGACCTGGATCTATATTGTTTATAAGTTTTAGTCTATCTTCCCAAGTTTTGTTCACAATAGAAGCAATATCTTCTTCAGAATTGCTTTCTAATAATTTTTGAATTTTTACTAGTTCACTTATGTATAATTTTATCCACTCTAATAATAAATCATTGTTCGTAGATATAGATGAAAAAATCTTTATTGGATCATTACCTATTGGACTAGAAAACATTTTGAAATCATCATTATTAAAATATTTATAAACTTCTTTCCATGAAGAACTATCGTTAGAAATACTGAGAAGACTTGAGGCAATTATCATAGGCATTGCCTCAGTAAGAGCAATATAACTATCATGTTCTGCTAGATCTAAATTAATTTTCATACCTTCAAGTTCACTTACTAGAAGATTTACTGATTCAGTTGAATTATTCTTTGTTGATTTATACGATATAACTCCCCAATTGTTACTTAATATAGAATCACCTGTTATAAAAGGATAAATTCCAATTACTTCATTATTAGGTAACAAATCATTCGCCCATTCACTTACAGCTCTTTTTGAAGAACAAATATCAATAATTATAGTTTTTTCAGATATATGGTTACCGATACTTTCAAAAATCTCATAAACAGAGGATGTTGGAACTGAAAGAATAATTATTTCACACTCATTTACAGAATCAATATAGCTTTTCATTTGTTTTGAAATTGCGTTTGATTGCTTTGCTATAGTCATTTTTTCTTCTTTTATATCAAACCCGTGAACAATCATTTTTTCATTCTTTTTTAGTAATGATTGACCAATATTAAAGCCTATGCTTCCTAGACCATAGATTGAAATTGTTTTATTATCAAATTTTCCCATTTTTACTATCTCTAACTTTATTAGTCATTTTTTTTATATTTTTAAAATCCTTAATATTTATTTTATCCAAATTAATTACTATTCCAATAAATCCTAGGTCATAAATAAACTGTAAGTTATCTTCTGAATAGTCTTTTTTATCAAGATAAATAAACCAATTAGATCTTATTGAGTTTATCTTATCCTTGATGCTTAAAATATTATTTAGGTTTGAGATATTTATATCGCTAGCTTCATAAATACAAATATCAAAATTTAAGGAATCTAAAGTAGATAATCTTAAGTCAGAAATCTCTAAATCATGTTTTATTTGAAATCCTATGGGATTATCATAGCTAAAAAAATTAATATTAGAATTTTCAGGATTTATGATTATTATGAAGTCAAATTTTTCTACTGAATCATTAGTATCATTTTTAGAAATATATTTTCCAAAACTTTTATTTGATTTGGGATCATAAAAATCAGAAACAAAAGAATCGCAATCAAATTTATCAAAATTTATACTCTGAGTTGTTAAGCCTATTATGCTAAGTTTTGAATGATTTTCATTATTATGTTTATTAAATCCAATCTCAGAGATATTTGAATTGAGTATTTTATCTAATGATTTCAATTTTGATTTTCTCTAGATTCTTTCAGAAAATTTTCTAAATCCTTGATTATAAGTTTTGGTTCAGGATCTATTTTTGACATTTCTTCAGTATCGTATGACTCTTCTAATCTTTCGACATATTTAGTTATTTCTTTATGATCTTCTAATGCTAAATTTAAAGATGATCTAAACTCTTCGGATCTTTTAGAAATCTTATCAAAATTTACATTAAGATCTAATATATCATCTAATTTTTTCATGATTGCAAATGACAAAATTGGATTGTGTGTAACTTGTAGATAATGAGGAGTATGACCCCATATAGATATGGATGATATTTTTTTTATATCTAGCCTTTCACCTATGGCCGACGTTATTCCTGCTGGACCTTCATAGGTAGGAACTGAAAATTTTTGACCTTTCAAAAATTTATTATTTTCCGATCTAGTAGCAGTAATACTTATCCTTGGGTCTCTAGTGTGTGGAACAGAATCTAATAATGAACCTACCATAATTACTTGATTCACATCATAGAATTTTATAAGAGATAGAAATTCTTTAATATATTTTTTCCAGTATAAGTCAGGTTCAACACCCTGGAAAATTATTAAGTCATTTTCATTATTAGTCTTAATAAAAGAAAATTTATTTTCGGGCCAATCTATTTTTCTACTTTGAGGTTTTGGATTTGAAACATGAGGCCTCTTATCAGAGTATATGTAATATTCTTCTGAATTTAAAGAAAGTGTTTCAATAGGGTCTTTTTGTGAAAGTATTTCTTCAATAGACTTAGTAGCAGATTCAGCTGCATCAGGCCAACCTTGCCAACTGCAAAGAAGAATAGGATCTCTTAACTCTAAATCAACAAAATTTTTCAAGATTACCTCTATATGCATTTAGTAATATATTTAGCATAACGTAAATATGTGAATAAATAAATATAAATCTTATAAAATAACTTTATGAACAAAATAGTATTACTCGGAACTGGTGGTGGACCAAGAATTTGGGCTGCAAGATCGCAACCTTCAAATGCTTTAATTATCAATGATGAAATATATATTATCGATACAGGAGATGGAATTTGCAATCAATTAGCAAAAGCCGATTTGGATCCATTAAAAATCAAGGCCATTTTCATCACACATAATCATTCAGACCATGTAGCTGACATAGGAACTTTGTTACTAAGATCTTGGCAAAGTGGACATAAAGGTATAATTGAATGTTTTGGTCCAAAGCCATTAGGTCAAATGATAAATTCTTATTGTAATTTTATGAGTTGGGATATCAATCTAAGAATAAAACATGAAAATAGACCTGATTTTAAATCTTTCTTTAAAGTAAATGAAATACTTAAAGAAGAAATTATTTATGGTGATAAAAACTTAGATGTTGAATGTATTACAGTGCCACACGGTGAGGCAATTCCTAGTTATGCCTTCAAATTTAATGTGTATAACAAAGAAATTGTATTTTCTGGGGACACATCAAAAAGTGATAAGATGATTAAATTTTCTAATGGAGTTGATTTTTTAATTCATGAAGTATTAAATCTTGATGGCGTTGATGACATCATTAATAAAACTTACCCAGGAAATAATGAGTTTAGAAGGCATATTGTAAATGGGCATACTTCAACAAAAGAATTAGGAATAATTGCATCAAAAGCAAAAGTTAAAAATCTTGTATTAAACCATCTCGTTCCAACAGGTTCTCCTAAATTTGATTTAGATAAAATATGGCTTGAAGAATTAGCAATTAATTTTAATGGTAATGTTATAGTTGGAAAAGATTTATTAGAAATAAACTTTTAAAGGAGGATTATTATGAAAAATAAACAGTGGACTTTATGTAAAAGGCCTAATGGGATTCCGAATATAGAAGAAGATTTTGAAATTAAGGAATCTGAAATTAATAATCCCGATTACGGAGAAGTTGTTGTAAAAACTCATTTTTTATCATTAGATCCTTACATGAGAGGAAGAATGAATTCAGGGCCTTCATACTCAAAGCCTGTCGAAATTGGAGGTGTAATGGAAGGCGAGGTGATTGGAGAAATAATTGAATCAAAATCAAAATTTCTAAAAGTAGGGGATATGGTAAATGCAAAAATTGGCTGGCAAGAGTATGCCACTATTGATGAGCACCAAGCTACAAAGATTACTCAAGATAAAGATCTACCAATAACATATTCTTTAGGAGTTTTAGGAATGCCTGGTAGAACTGCGTACCTAGGATTTCTAGAGATATGCAAACCTAAACCTGGAGAAACTATTGTTATATCAGCGGCATCTGGAGCTGTTGGATCAATCGTTGGGCAAATAGCTAAGATAATGGGATGCAGAGTTATTGGTATTGCTGGAAGTGATGAAAAAGTCAATTATTGTACAGATATATTAAAATTTGATAAATGTTTGAATTACAAAACTGAAGATATTAATAATGCTCTAGGCTTGATGGGTGAAGATTTTATTAATATGTATTTCGATAATGTGGGAGGAGAAATTTCAGATGCTGTACTAAATCACATATCTACCTTTTCAAGAACTGCAGTATGCGGACAAATTGCGAATTACAATGCTCCTTCTCCTCCAATGGGACCTAGAGTAGCAAGAACATTACTTACAAAACAATCACTGATGCAAGGATTTATAGTTTTCAATTTTGAGCATAAATATCCTGAAGCTATGACAGCCTTATCTGAATGGATAAGAAGCGGAGATATTGTTTATAAGGAGGATATTTATAAAGGTTTTGAAAATATGCCTAAGACATTTATGAAGTTATTTGAAGGTGACAATTTTGGAAAATTGATCTTAGATATTAGATAGATTTGATTTTTAATCAATCAATATAATTCTAATGTTTATATCTATTAAAAAGTTCTTTAGCCTTTGAAGTTACTTTATCCTTATAATCTAAATCTTTATTGCCACTATATCCAAAAATCCGATTAATCAAAAAATGTAGAATGATTGCAACAAGTAAACATATACCTAGAAAACTCCCAATAATAACAACTATACTACCCAGAGTTATCCAATTAATTGTTAATAAAAATTTTCTTATAAATTTTAAACTTATTATCATCTAATTTTATATTCCCCTAATTTATTTGAAATATTTAGTCTTGGTTGTGTTAAGGCTTGGACATCATCAATATTCCATCCTTTTGCAATCTCTGTGAGAATTAAACCTCCAGAATTTATTTCCATTACGGCTATGTCGGTAATTATTTTATTAACACAATTAATTCCAGTTATTGGAAAATTGCATTGATTAAGTATTTTATATTGATTGTCCTTTGTGATATGTTCCATAGTTACGATTACCTGTTTTGCCCCTACCACGAGATCCATAGCTCCTCCAATTGAACCAATACCTCTTGATTTAATCATCCAATTAGCCAAATCTCCATTCTGTGAAACTTGCAATCCTCCTAGTACAGTCACATCCAAATGACCTCCTCTAATCATTGCGAATGAATCAGCTGAATCAAAAAATGAAATCCCAGGATTTTGAATTAAAAATTGCCCACCTGCATCTACTAGGTTTTCATCCTGTTCTGTTTCTTTAGCTATTTGATCAAATCCTAATATTCCATTTTCAGCTTGAAAGGTAATATTTTTTTTGGGATCAAGGTACTTAGCACAAAGGGATGGTAAACCTATACCTAAATTTACATAGGAATTTTCAGGAAGTTCAAGCGATGCTCTAAAAGCAATATCTTCCTTTGTTAATTTCTTAGGATAAGTCAATATTTTCACTCACTATTCTATCCACATATATACCAGGAGTCCCTATTCTTTCAGGATCAATTTTTTTTGAAGAAACTATACGATCAGCTTCCACAATAGTAATTTTTGCTGCTGTAGCCATTATAGGGTTAAATGCTCTTGATGCTCCTTTGTATACAAGATTTCCATTTTCATCAGCTAAGTCAGACTTTATAAAAGCAATATCTGCACTCAATGCATGCTCTAAAATAAATTTCTCTCCATCAAAAATTTTTGTTTCTTTATTTTTTTCAATAATTGTTCCCACTCCTGTTTTTGTGTAAAAAGCAGGAATTCCTGCTCCTGCTGCTCTGATTTTTTCTGCTAGAGTTCCTTGTGGAATAATTTCCACTTTTGTTTCTTTATTAATCCAAGCTTTTTCAATTTCTGATATTGGATCTCTTTGAGCTGGAATAGGAAAAGAACAAATTATTTTTTTTACCTGCTTATTCTCAAAGAAAATACTTTGATCAATAATTTTATGAGAATCATTTTTTTTCCATCCGTACCCAGTAATCATAGAAATTCCTGCAACATTTCCAATTAAGGTTAGATTTTTTAAGTTTGAATCTCTTAGAGCAATCATAAGTTTTGTTGGTTGACCTCCTTGCACACCAAATCCACCTATCATTATTGAGGAATTATCAGTTACACAATCGAGAGCTTTTATGAATGAATCAAAAATTAGTTTTTTTGCCATGAATTAATCAATTACTAGTGTGTCTAAAAGAAATTTTTTAGCATATTCATAGTCATACTCTACACCTAAACCAGGATCCTCAGAAACGTTTATATATCCATCTGAATCTATTGAATCTATTTCATCACTATAGTCATTCTTGTAAACTGGTATATTTGCTGGATTTGATAACTGTGGATGTAAAAGTCCCATTTCGTAATAATTAGAGTTTCTAATAGCTGCCATACAGTGCCTTTGAGCAGGCCCAGCAATATGTAATTCTAAATCCATTCCAAATCCTTCAGCAGCATGTGCTATTTTCATAGTTCCAGTAATACCGCCGTCATATTCAGGGTCAGCTCTCCAAAAGTCAGTAGCTTCAGCAATAGCCATATCTGTGTGAGTTTCAACTAGGTGTAGATGTTCTCCTTGTAAAAGGGGAGTTTTCAATGCCTGTTTTAATTTCTTGTGAGCATAAAAAGATACTCCTCCATCACGAAGAGGATCTTCATACCAAAAATAATTATTTTCATCACATGCTCTACCGACTCTTAATGCATCAGCATAAGTTTCATATTCACAGCAAGGATCTATCATCAAATTCATCTTGTCAGAAAGTTTTCCCACCTCATTAACGACCTTAATCTCTTGGTCAATATCAGCAGGAGCCCAAGGATGAATTTTGAAAGCTTTATAACCCATGTCATAGCATTGTTCTGCAAAATCTCTAAAAGCCTCAGGAGAATTCAATCCTCCTTTTGAATAGTCGCCATGTAGAGTAGATGCATACGCAGGAAGTTTGGTTCTGCTTCCGCCTAATAATCTAAATACAGGAGTGTCATAATATTTCCCTGCCAAGTCCCAAAGAGCTATATCGATAGGACCTATACCCATCTTGTCTTGTTTCCTAAGTATCACTTTAGCTAGATTATAAAAGTTTTCTCTATTAAGTCCGTTTTCACCAATCAATACAGGAGCAATAGCCCTCATTTGGTCATAGGTACCAGGAGCTATACTAAAATATTCTCCAGAAATTCCCAAGTCTGTATCTATTTTAATTGAAACAATATTTCTAGATGTTTTTGAACCAGGTTCATAACAAGAAGAAAGAATATGTTTTCTCATGTTATCTAAAGGAAATTCATACCTATTAAAAGTAATTTTTTTAATTATTGGGTAATCATTCATAAAATCTCCTTATAAGTAGTTAAATTTATGTAATATCTAAAACGTTCAAAAGTCAATAAATAAGATAATATTAAATTTATATACACAACAATAATGAAGGTAACTTTATGAATTTAGAACCACCAAAAGGAAATTTAGACACATCCAAAACATACAAAGCGAAGATTGATACAGAAAAGGGAGAAATAGTAATTCATCTATACTCAGATCAAACTCCTATAACTTGTGAAAACTTTATTAATCTTGCAAAAGCTGGATATTATGATGGAACTACATTTCACAGAGTAATTCCTGGTTTCATGGTTCAAGGGGGAGATCCAACCGGGACTGGTGCAGGAGGACCAGGTTATCAATTTGGTGATGAATTTGTGTCTTCTTTAAAACATGATTCTGAAGGAATTTTGTCAATGGCTAATGCTGGGCCAGAAACTAATGGATCTCAATTCTTTATAACTCACGGACCAACTCCACATTTAGATGGTGCTCATACAGTATTCGGGAAAGTAGTGAGTGGAATGGATGTAGTGTTGAGTATACGAGAACGTGACCCTATGAGCGACCCTAACCCAGGAGACACAATAAACTCAATTTCAATAGAAGAAAAATAAAACTATAAACTTATTAGTATTGCTCCAATAACTATAAGTAAGATTCCAATACTTTTATAAAACGTAAGCGTTTCTTTAAGAAATATAATGCCCAGAATTGCAGCAGTAGCTGTTGAAATCTCCCTTAAAGGAGCAACTAAAGAAACACTAGAATATTTATAAGCATATAAAACCATGGGGTATGCTATAGCGCTTAAGATAGAAATTAAAAGAACTATTTGTAGATTTTTTTTAGCTACGTTATAAAAATGGCTAACTCTCTTATCTATTAATGTAATAGACAAAAAACCTCCAACAAACGAAGATACAGAGAAAACAAAAATAGGATTGATTAAAGATACTGCATATTTATCTACTATTGTATAAATACTTACAGTTAATCCAACAATCAATGATAAAAGAAGATTATTAGAATCAACTAACCTAATATGTCTTATATTTCCTAAGATTATAATTCCTACAAAAACTACAAATACTCCTATTAAAGAAATACTCGTTACACTTTCTCTCATAATAAAAAGACCGTATAACGGTACTAATGCAACCGCAGTTCCTCTTGCTATTGGATAAACAAAAGAAAGATCTCCTTTCTTATAAGCAGTTCCTAAAAAATAAAAATAAAAGACATGAATAAAACCAGACAGAAGACTAAGGAAAATTCCTAAAAACGTAAAAGATTCTGAGATAAGAAAAAAAATTGCAAATGGTAAAGAAACTAATCCACTAATTACAGCAAGTAACTGTACATATTCATAAGGATGTTGAGATTTTTTAATTAAAAAATTCCATGTAGCATGTATGAAGGTAGAAATTAGAACTGTAATTATAATAATTGATGACATTTAGTCATTCTATATCAAAGAAAGGATTCAGAATGTTTTTAGTAAGAAGAAAATGTACTACTACAAGAGATAAGTTATGGAAAGTAGCTAGTTTGCTAAAAAAGATATGCTCAGAGTATGAGAATAATGGTCGAAATGGAGCTACTGTATACGTTTCAGGTTGGGGAACACCATCAGATGATTTTTCTGTATGTGCAGAATGGACTCAGGAAACTTTAAGCTCAAATTCATTTGCAAATGTGCCGGATGAGATTAGAAATAAGTTATCTCAAGAATTACAAGATAATATTGAAAAATATGAGATTGAATTTCATGAAATAGTAACTGAAGATAAATTAAAAGAGAGAGGTCTTTAAATAAAAAGCCCTAATTAAAGGGCCTTTTATTTAATTGCTCAGACCTCTGGGGGTATATTTTAATACTAATTAGTATAAATAAAAGTCACATATTGAATTAAAAACCTATTTGGATAAATATGAAAACATTAGGAATAACAGGAAATATAGGAAGTGGAAAATCATCAGTTTTAGAAATTCTAAAAAATAAGGGAATAAATACTTACGATTTAGATGAAGTTGCAAAAGATTATTACAAATATAACGAAGATATTAAGAAAAGAGTTTCAGAGACTTTCCCAAATGTATTATCTGAAAATAATGAAATAGACACAAACAAACTAGGATATTTAGTGTTTGATGACATCAAAAAATTAAAAATGCTTCAAAATATTATTTGGCCTGAAGTTGAGAATTTTATTACAAAAAAAATTGAATGTTCTGAAAATCTAATTGTTTTTGAAGGAGCAATAATAGTAGAAGCTGATTGGCATAAACTTCTTGATCACATTTGGATAGTAGATACTAATCACAATTTATCTAAAATAAGAGTAGAAAAAGAAAGAAATCTATCTGAAAAAAAATTTGACAATATATTAAAAAAACAACTTAAAGCAGATCAAATAAAAGAAATATTGGTTAGAGATAAGATTGATTTTTCGATTATTAATAATAATTCTAATCTAAAAGAACTTAAAAAAATTATAGAAAAAGAGACGGAAAAAATTATACAGAAAAATATATAACTATTTTAGTTGATCATAGATAAATTTTGCAGCAGCAATATCTTGTATTGCAATACCTAATGATTCGTACAAAGTTATTTCTTTACTATTTTTTCTTCCAGTGATTTGTCCGTTTATTACTGATGATAGTTGATGAACATTATTCCAAGATATAATCCCTTTTTCTGTGGCTTCCATTAGTTCTTTGCACTCTGTTTTAGCCTGCTCTATATCATCGCATGATATAAAATCAAAATTTTTCATTGAATCTGAAGACAATTCAGATCGGAGCCAACTATTACCACCTGCTGCGTTAATATGGACTCCTCTTTTTATTTGATTATCAAAAATTACAGGAGTAGTAGAGTTTGTGATAAGTGAAATAATATCAGTATTTTCTGTTGCTTCTTCTGATGATTCACATGTATTGATATTTAATCCTAATTTATTAGTCATTTTTTCAGCAAAAGCATCACGTTTCTCTTTCTTTCTTGAATATACTTTTACTTTTTCTAAATTAAACTGTGAATGGATTGCTTCTAGTTGAGTTTCGGCTTGAAATCCTGACCCAATAATAGCTATTCTTTTTGAATCCTTTTTTGCTAAATATTTTGAAGCCAAGCCTGATGCAGCTCCTGTTCTAATCTGACCTAAAAGATTTGCTTCTATTACACCAAGTAGTCCTTCTCCATCTGTTGAATAAAGAACAACAACAAAAGTAGCTTTACCATTTGTAACAACATAGCTTTTATGACCTGCAATTCCTTTTTCTGGCCATGATGCAGCCATAAAATGTAAATTTCCTCCTTCATAACTGGTTGGAAGTCTTTTTCTGGGACTATTAAAAGCTTTACCTGTAGATAAAGCTTTCATTGCTTCTTCCAACAATTCAACTGTATTTTTTACACTCAAAATATCTTTTACTTGATCTTCAGAAATAAAATTAATCATATGAAAGTACTTTCCTAAATCCATTTATGAATTTATCAATATCGTTCAAATTATTCCATATGTGTGGAGTAACCCTTATAGCTTTCTTTCCTCTTGAACTAATAAAAATATTTTTTTTAGAAAGATTTTCTATAAAATCCTTAGGGATTTCATTTTCAAATCTTAGACCAAGATAATGCTTTGCTCTATAATCACTTTTTATATTTGAAATTCCCATCTCCGAGGTAATCTTTATTATTTCTTCATTAAGAAAATCTACATGTTCATATATCGATTCAGGTGTAATTTTTAGAATAAGTTCCAATGATGACTCCAGTACAGGCATTAGATGAAAGTTCCCTCTTTGTCCAAAATCAAATTTTCTTGCATTTTGATAATCAAAATCTTCGTAAATTGTCATATCAGGTACAGAATTATCAGTAGGTATTTGAAACTTTGACATCCAATTATGCTCAATTGGTGATCCATCGTGATATTTTTTATCAATGTAAGCCAAACCTAAACTGTAAGGACCAAGGCACCATTTATACCCAGATACCACCATAAAATCTGGTTTTATTTTACTAATATCTATTGGCATTACACCAACAGATTGTGTACCGTCTATTGCTAATGCTATATTGTTTTTCTTCAACTCTTTAGATAACGTTTCTAAATCTATCAAACCTCCGTCTGTCCAATGACAATTTGGTACTGAAACTATAGAAGTATCTTTATCAATACTGTTAATAATTGAAGAAGTCCAATTATCATCAGAGGGCCTGGGCACAAATTTTACTACACCATTTTCCTTTTTTGCTAATTCTTTCCATACCCAAACGTTTGATGGAAATTCTTCCTCAAGTAGTAAAATTGTTTTCTTATCATGAAGATGATAATTATTAACAAAAACAGCAAAAGCATAGCTAGCAGAAGGTGTGAAAAATATTGAATTTATATCAGCATTGATTAATTTTGAGAATAATTTCCTAGTATTTTCAGGTTTTTTATAAAAATCTTCCCAATGAATATTCCAAGATTTTGACTTAAGGTCAAACCCTTTAGTGCCCTTTACTACAGATTCTTTTGGTAGTAATCCCATATAAGCACTATTTAGATAAGCTACATCTTCGTCAATATTAAAATATTTTCTATAATTTGAAGTTTGATTTGTCATATATTTATTCTAACTGAAATTATACACTTAATCGTTAGGTCCAACGACAAATTTTATTCCTTCTGCTCTAGAAGATTTTTCTATTGCTAGGGGAAGATTTTCTAATGTAAATCTTTGAGAAATTATTTTATCTAGAGGCATATTTTTTAGTTCATTCAAAGCTCTATCAAATGAATCACCTGCACCAAATGCTCCAAATATAGATATTTCATTATAATGCATTTCAAATAAGTCAAAAGGCAGATAAGACCCTTTAGGGTTTACTCCCACTAGTAACATTTGACCTCTGGGTCTTAAAAAGTTAAAGCATGATTTTAATATTTCTGGCTTTCCTACTGCTTCAGCTACTATGTCTGCTCCATAACCATTAGTTTCATTTCTAACAATTTCATCTAAGTCAGTTTCTACAGGGTTAATACTTATATCTGAACCAAAATCTTTTGCTAAAGATCTTCTTTCAGGATTGATTTCTGAGGAAATTATTTTATCAATTCCTAATTTTTTTAAGAAGAAAATAGTAAACAAACCAAGTAGCCCATTACCAATTACTACAGCTGTACTTTTAGGTAATGGATTTCTAAGCATTTCAACGCATGATAAACTGCAAGAAGCTGGTTCCGCTAATGAAGCATTTTCCAGAGATAAACCTTCAGGAATTATTGAAATAGCATCCTCGTTTACCAGTATATATTGACTAAATGCACCCGCACGTCTTTCGTTATTTTCACAATGACCAGCTGTCCATTTTCTACAATTTTCACACTTACCACATCCACCAACGGTATGAGCAGAAATATATTTATTCAATAAATTTTGATCTCCAGAACGATGCACATCGACAACTTGACCTGAAAACTCATGTCCAAGAACTACATTCTTGGGAGATGGAAATAAATCTTGTGTTATATGCACATCTGTACCACAAATACCAGCAGTATCTATCTTAACTAAGCATGTTCCTTCTATAACATTTGGAATATCAACTTCGTCTAGAGTAAAATTATCCTCACCTCTCCATGTCATAGATTTCATCAAACCCTCATTTAATTTTACAATTTGACTTATTTTACATTAAAACTCTAAAATTATTTTAAATACCTATTTAAAAATATCTTTATGACTTTATTCAATCTATCAATAATTTTTCTGCTTATAATTCTTATTTTTTCTATTGCTGGGATATCAATAGTATTTTTTTCTCGTTTTTCCAAATATTTTTCAGGTATGAAATTTAAGGAATTTGCTGATAACACTACAGAGGGTGTAGAAAATAAAGTAAAAGAATTACTTGCTGAAAAGGATGATAAATTCAATAAGGACTTACAAACTGTCAAAGACTTGATGACAAGACAATATGATAAAACTATGCAGGAAACTGTTAAATTAGTAACAACTAATGACTTACTGAGGAAACAAAATAAAAGTACAGAAGATGCAATAAATATAGCTAAACAAGAATTCAGTAAACTAACTAATGTACTTTCAGGAACTCAAACCAGAGGTCAATTAGGTGAATTAATGGCTGAAGATATTTTCAGAAGTGCTGGTTTTATAAAGGGAGTTCAATATGATACCCAACAAGTACTAGAAAATGGAACAAGACCTGATTTCACTATAAATTTGCCTGATGGGAAAGTAATACATATGGATTCTAAATTTATATGGGAATACTTTCAGCCTCTTATGGATGAAGATTCTGAAGAATCGGATAATCAAAATAGAGAGAAAAAATTCTTTGACTCTCTTAAGAGAATAATTGATGAAGTTGGAACAAAATATATTAACACCAAAACAAACACATTAGACAATGTTATAGTTTTTGTACCGAGTGACCATATTTTATCTTTTATTTATGAAAAAAGAATGGATCTAGTTCAATATGCTCAAGGTAAAAAAGTAACAATAACTTCCCCCGGTAATTTACTTCTAGTTGTAGGAGTTATTAAAGAATTTATGAAAGTTGTAACTATAGGAGAGAATCAAGATCAAATCATGTCAATTTTAGATGAATTAAAAAAAGAATGGGATAATTATCTTGAAGAACAATCTGTAGTAGCTAGAGCACTAAAGACTGCTACGACTCATTTTGATTATCTTGAGGGCAGAAGAAGGAAAGCTCTAGATAGAAAATTTAATGCAGTAAAAGACTTAGAAACTCAACTAGATAAAAACCCAGATAAAGCTCTAGATGTTTCTGTTATAGATAATGATATTAATGATGAACAAGAAATAAGTTCTAACGATGAAGAAAAAAACCAAAGACAAATGACTTTAGATAATTAGTTCAAGTCGGCTTTGGATTTACCAATTACTTCGGGATTTATAAAGTTTTCGGGTCTACTGTCACCCAACACTCTAACTATTTCTTCGGCAGTTCTTCTCTGAAGCTCCTCACCTGATGCTTTTGAAAAAAAAGCAGTATGTGGAGTTATAATTACATTTTGATTTCGGAATAAAGGACTATTTGGAGATTTAGAAGTATCTTCTATTACATCTAATCCAATTCCTCCAATTTTATTCCCTGATAAAGCTTTAGATGCAGCAACTTCGTCAATTAGTCCACCTCTGGCACAGTTGACTAATATACAATTATTCTTCATTTGTTCAAACTCATTTTCAGAAAAAAGATGGTACGTACTATCATTTAAAGGGACGTGAACAGTAATAAAATCTGATTTTCTAAGTAGCTCTGGAAAATCAACTATACTTACTTCATCTATAAATGTACCAGGATTAATTAAGGGATCATACGCAATACATTTTACACCTAGTCCAGAAACTCTATTGGCAATGGTTTTTCCAATTCTACCAAAACCTACAATTCCTAATGTTGCATTACTAATTCTTTGAACTGGGATATTTAAATTTAGATCATTCCACCCGCCATTTTTTACCATATTTGAATGATCTGAAATTCTTCTGTTGAGACTTAAAATCATCGCTATTGCATGATCTGATACTTCTTCTAAACAGTAGTCAGGAATATTTGTAACTACTATTCCAAGATCAGTACACTTTGCAATATCAATATTATCTACACCTATTCCATATCTTGAGGCTACTTTACAATTTTCAGTAACACTTAATATTTCAGAGTTTATATCTCTGAAACAGAACAAAATAGCATCAGCATCGACAAGTTCTTTTTTTAACTCTTCGTCAGTTTTTTTATTGCAATCTACAACTTCGATATCATTATCATTAAGGATTTTGGTCTCAATATCTAAGTTTGGCCAAACATAATCGGTTATAACAGCTTTATATTTCATAATTTATATAGAGATCTTCTTGAATTGGCAACCTTCAACAAAATAATCAAAAAAATCTGATTTTGTTTCTAGTTCCAGGTGGTCAATATTACTAACATATTCCACTAGATTTTTTCTAAGTTTATTTGATAATAATAACTTTGTAGCACCTTCTAAAGCTGAATTTCCTATTTTTTTTATCTTTTCTAAAGGAAAGTCTAGTATAAATCCAATATTTATAGCATTTTTAATATCTATGTAATTAGCAAATCCTCCGGCTAAATAAACATTTTCTATATCTAAAATATTTTTTCCAAAATCTTTTATAACTAAAGCCTGGCCACAAACATTAGCAGCTTTTGCTTGAGCTAAACTAGAAACATCTTTTCTAGATAAATTAATTTTTTGATCATTATCTAAAAACATTTTATCTTCGTCAGATGTAAACTTCCCAAGAGGATTCATTAGTTTATTTTCAACAAGTACAGATAAAAAATCTATTAACCCAGAACCACATATTCCTGTAGCATCAGCGTCTCCAATTGTTTTATATGTAAACTTATTTTTACATATATCAACTTTTTCAACTGCTCCAGTATATCCAGGCATTCCATAAGTAATTTCTCCACCCTCAAAAGCTGGACCAGCAGGGCATGAGGCAGCAAGCATTTTGCCAGGAGTTCCTAAAACTACTTCTGTATTTGTTCCTATATCAATTAACATTTTCAAATTACTATTTTCAAAAAAATCTGTAGATATTAGACCTGCTGATACATCTGATCCAATATGAGAAGCTATTAAAGGGGGACTATAGACAATTGCGTTAGGATTTATTCTAAGATTTATATCTTTTGCAAACTTAGAAATTTCTGTAGAATCAACTTTTTTATCAATATAATCTAATTCTATTATTGATTTATAAGGTCTTACTCCTATAGATTCAACATTTAAGTCAAAAAATAAATCTCTCATAGTAGAATTTCCAACAATAACAACTTCTACAATTTCATTTCTTCTAATCTTTATTTTTTTCACATATTCCCCTATTTCAAAATTAATAGAAGAAATTATTGACTTTGATAACTCGCCTTTAAATTTTGATGAATCATAAGAAATACGGTTCATTACATCAGATCCACCAAATATTTGAGGATTTTCAAAAGAAGAGGTTATAATTATTTTTCCATTATCAAGATCAACTAAGTTAATTGCAACTGTTGTAGTTCCAATATCTATGGCTAAACCATAAAAATTTTTTGATTTTGATATTATCTTTTCTTCACTAGCTGTTTTTAAGATTAGTGAGTCGTTTTTATAGATATAATTATGATCAATCTCATGTTGATTAGTCCCACTGAAATTTGTTAAGATCTTTCTATCTCTTTTTCTTGGAGTAAAACTAATATCGCTTTTCAGAGCTACTAGTTTTGATTGACAAGCTAATCTGTAAGGTTCAGTCAAAAAAGTTTCATGGTCTGAGGGTTCTGATAAATTTTCTAATCCTTGGGACACTTCAACTATGCATTCATGACAATCACCAACTCTTCTACAAGATGTAGGAATTCTCATTTTGACCTGATCAGCCAAGTCAAAAAGTGATTTATCTTGAGATAATTCAATTGACTCGTTTTCGTGTATAAATTTATAATTGCTCATTTTTTTTAATGGGCTTATCTACCTGCCATGCTGGTCTATAATCTAATTTATGAGAACCTGTACATACAGGGATTTCTATATGCTTTTCTGTATATTTTTGGTTTTTACAAAAAAAGGTAGCTGTGCATAAATTTTGGGCATTTTTATAAGGGCACCTGCTCTTGCTTAATTCATCAGCGTGTACGGAAATATCTTTGAATATATCATATAAATTATCTAGACTCTTTTGTAATTTATCTTTATTCGAATTTGACTCTCTATAAGTCATTATTAATCTAACTCTTTAGATCCTTAAGAAGAACAACTAATTCTTTGGCCCTTTCAACAGCATCAACAGCACTTTCTCCATATGCATCAGCACCCATTTCATCCGCGAACTCTTGGGTAACAGGAGCTCCTCCCACCATCATTCTTACTTCATCTCGTAATCCCATGTCTTCAAAATACTGTATTGTCCTACCCATATTTGGCATAGTTGTGGTAAGCAATGCAGACATTCCAACTACATGAGGTTCAAATTCCTCAAAACCTTCAGCAAAATCCTCTGGGGATGTATCTACACCAAGATCATGAACAGTAAACCCTGCTCCTCTGAGCATCATTATGCACAAATTTTTACCTATATCATGAAGATCTCCCTTAACCGTACCCATAAGAACTGTTCCTTGCGGTTCAATTCCAGATTCAGAAAGAATAGGTTCGATGTGTGCCATACCAGCTTTCATAGCTCTTGCAGATATTAGAACTTCAGGTACAAAGATAACATTATCTCTAAACTTGACACCAACAATTGCCATACCGTTCAATAGACCATCATCTAAAATTTCGTTCGCAGTAATTCCACTTTCTAAAGATTTTTTTGTTAAGAGATCAACAGAATCATTATCACCAATTATTAATGAGTATGCAATTTCTTGCATTTCAAAACTTGTTTTGGATATTGATTCACCAATATGTTTTTTTTCACTCTCTTTGGTTACCCATTCAAATTCTTTAGAAAGACCTTCGTGCTTGAACATAGCATTTCCTGATTTGTTGATTATATTTTTACTCTAAAATCATTCTATCAAATCTAAGATCTAGTTTCTGCTAACCAATCAGAGATTCCTTCGTTAATTGCGACTAAATTTTCAGCTTTGGTCTTTAATGGGATAGCGCATTCTGGAGCTATTAACTGGACTCCCGCATTCAAACATTCAAAAACCTCTTTCTTTACATCATCTGTATCTTTAGAGTACAAAGTTTCAGGATTGTTTATATTTCCTACTAGAGCAATTTTATTATCAACTGCGTCCATTGCTTCTTGGGGTGAATTTTTCGAATCAAAATGAAAAGCATGCATCCCTGTTTCTGCTATATATGGCATTCGGTCTACAGTTCTTCCACATATATGAAGAATTAAAGGAACTGTAAATTTTTCAGCCATTTCTGAATGTATATCTTGTAAAAATTTCTGATAATATTGACCAGATACTAAGTCACCTGTAGCGTGGTCTGGAACGGTCAAAACATCAGCTCCTGCGTCAACCTGAGCCTCACCGAAAAGATACGTAAATTCCTTTAATTTTTCTAAAGATCTTACGGTTTCATCGGGGTCATCAACTGAACCTAACAAAAAAGTTTCTACGCCAAAAACATGATATGCTAAAGTCCATGGTCCCATAGTCTTTCCAATTATAGGGACATCATCGCCAAATTCTTTTTTTAATATTTTTATTGAATCAATAATTACCTTAACGTCAGGGTGATCTAAAAAGTCTGATGGGACTTTTATATCTTCTGAAGTTTTCCAAATAGGATTACTCATTCTAACGGTTGGCCAATTATCTTTTTGTTCCCATTGCATTTCACATCCTATTGCACTGGATTCTTGAATAATCGAAAAATAAGGAGCAATTGCATCAAAATCAAATTCAGTAATCTCCGTTGCCGCTAGCCTTGCATTTAATTCAGCAGATCTACATGCATCAGGAAACGGAGCATCCACAAGATCCATCATTTCTACTGTAGCAACTGAAGTTGGATTAGCTATAGGAGGTCTATCAACCTCTTTTCTATTTAAAGCAGCAAGAACTCTTTCTTTTTTTGTCATTTTTTTCATAATGATTCCTTTTACTGTGAAAAACCTAACGATTGTGTTGTCATTTGACCAGCCTGATCATTTGCCTCGAGCATTTGTTCTACGGCACTTATATTTCTAGCATAGGGTAATAAAACTCTAACATACTCATCATGAGATTTATTATCAGGAAAGCAGAAAGAATCTACATCATTTCTAACACACTCTCCATATTTTATAAAACCACCCACAACAGCTCTGATACGTAATCCAGGTTTTTCGTGCTCACCTTCAGCCGATACTGTATATATATATTTGCCCTCTTTAGTTGATCCATTAACAATAAAAGATAACTTTGTTTTATTATCTTTGGCAGTAATTGGACCTGTTTCAGGTTTTTTATCTGGCGGCATTTCCACACATTGAGAAAATAAAAATTTAAGAGGTCTTTCAATTAATGCTCCCTGTGGAATTTCCATTTGAAAGTCAGAATCTAAATTCTTTAACCCCCCAAATTCAATCATTTTATCTCTAATTGAATTTAATCTCTTATTGATCTGATCTTTTCTACTATAAGACCAAACAGTTAATATATCATTTTTTACAAAAAGACCAACACTAACATCATGGAAATTAGGATCCATTGATACAAGTTCAAGACATTTACCAAATTTTTTCTTAACTTCAGATACTTTCATTGTGACTCCTTATTATTTTTGAAAATTCAAAAATATGCTTTTCATTTGTACCACAACATCCTCCTAAAATACTTACATCTAAATCTATAAGTTTTTTATATTGCTCCATCATAAATTCTGGAGTTTCTGGGTAAATTATATCGTTTTTCTTAATTATTGGAATACCTGCATTAGCTTGAACAAGGATTGGTTTTTTTGTCTCAGTTCTAAATTCTTGCATTATCTCTATCATTCTTTCAGAACCGTTACCACAGTTTGTACCAACAATATCAGCACCTGAATCAAAAAACTTTTCAATACTTTCTTTTGGGGATAAGCCGAACATTGTAAAATAACCTTTAGGACCTTTGTCATAAACAAAAGAAACAATGTTTATTAAGTTGAAATTTTCTTTTGCTACTTTAAGTGCTAGTAATGTTTCTTCAGTTGCAATTTGAGTTTCTATAACGAACCCATCAACTCCACCTTCATACAAACCTAGCATTTGATCATATAAACAGTCATACATTTCTGACTCTGAAACATTTCCCAATGGTTCAATGAATTCTCCAGTAGGTCCAATAGATCCGAACACATACTTATTTTCATAATCTTTTGAGGCATTTTTTGCAATTTTTGCAGCTAGTTTGTTAATTTCTATAACTTTATTTTCTAATCCATAATGTTTTAGCCTGTAATAATTACCACCAAAAGTGTTTGTTAGCACTATATCACTACCGTTTGAAAAGTAGGTTCGAGCCATTTTAGAAATAATTTCAGGGGACTCTATATTCATTAATTCTGGGCATCCTCCAGGTTCTAAACCATTATTTTGTAAGTAGGTACCTGTAGCTGCATCCAACAAAAATATTTTTCCATTATTAATCTCTTGAAGTATCCTATTTGAGGAGTCTTTTAATTTTTGAACCATGTATCTATAGATCCAGGAAGCCCTGATCTTTTCCCTTCATCGTGTAGTTTTTTTAATTTATTAATAAATGATTTAGGTATGTTTTGGTCAAAACTTTCTATTATTTCTTTAGGATCCAACTTTGTAACAATGTCTGGACCCCATTCCCAAGCATCTAAATAATCCCCACTTTCAATTGATCCGTCATGCATTGCAATTGCATCGATAGTGGTCTGAAATATGAGACTAAGTGGATATGAAATTTCATCTCCATTATCATCTTTATATTTTAACTGGGTTGGAATCTCTTTCCAATATAAAATTTTATATGTAGACATTGAATAATGTTTTTTATAGGTGATAAGAACATTATAATAGAAATTTTATTGGAGTTTTTTTATTTATGTCAAAAATAGTAATAGTTGATGATGATCCTCAGGTTGTGACTTATGATTCTTCATTATTCAATGACCTAAAAGATAACAACGAAATAGAAGTTTTTAAGTCATTGCCAAAAGATTCAAGAGAAATAATCTCAAGATTAAATAATGCGCATACTGCTGTAATAACCAAAGCTACCACAAAAATTAATAATAATATTTTAGAAAATTTACCACAATTGCGTCATATTGCTGTTTTTGGAATAGCTCTTGATCATATAGATGTTGATTCTGCCAAAAGAAATAATATTGAAATTACAAATATACCTGATGTACTAACAAACTCCGTTGCTGAACATTCAATAGGATTAATGATTTCTCTTATTAAGAAGATACCCGAGCTTGACAGGAGAGTTAGAAATAATGAATGGCCTTCAATAGATGTTGACTTATTTGAAGGAAAAACTTTAGGAATTATAGGTGCAGGAGCGATAGGAGAAAAAGTTGCAAGAATAGGCTACAACTTAGGAATGAAAATTATTATTAGTCCTGTACTTAGATTAGACAAAGTTAGAAATCTAAGTTTTCAAGAAATAGCTAAGGTCTCAGATCTAAATTATTTAGTTTCTAACTCTGATGTAATAAGCCTTCATACTAGAATTGTTCAAGAAACAGAATATCTGATAGATACTGACCAATTTGCAATAATGAAATCCAATGCCATCTTAGTAAATACAGCAAGAGGAAAATTAGTTAATGAAAAAGCACTCTACGATTCACTTATAAGCGGAAAAATCGCTGGTGCTGCTTTAGATGTTTTCGAAAAAGAACCTCTATCATTAAACAACCGACTAAAAAGTTTAAGCAATGTTATACTTACTCCTCATAATGCTGCTAATTCACACGAAGTAAAAAATGAAAGTATAAAAAAATTAATAAACAATATTAAATCAAAATTAGATTGAGGGAATAGATGAAAAAAATAGGTTTTATTGGATTAGGGAATATGGGGCAAGGGATGGCAAAGAACCTTCTTCATAAGGGAGCTGAGATTACAGTTTACACAAGAAGTACTGAAAAAATTAAGAATATGGAAAAGTTGGGTGCAAAAGCAGCATACTCTTTAGAGGAACTCTCGAGTAATTCTGAAATAATTATGACTTGCTTGCCAGATATAGAAACATCTCTTGAAATTATTACTGGTAATAATGGAATTCTTTCATTTTCAAATGATAAAAAAATAATAATTGATCATTCTACAGTAGGAATATCCACATCAAAAAAATGCTATGACTTTGCAAAAGAAAAGGGTTCATATTTTCTTGATGGTCCCATTTCTGGAGGACCTGTTGGAGCAAATGATGGGACTTTGTCAATAATGATTGGTGGAGATGAAAATGCTTATAACACTGCCTTACCTTTCCTAAAGATGATGGGAACTACAATAAAATATATGGGTAATAATGGTACAGGGACTGCAATGAAATTAATTAATCAACTGTTGACTGCAGTACATACTACTGCTGCTGCCGAAGCTCTGGCTTTAACAAATGCTACAAAAATTGATATAGATTCAGCAATGGAAATACTAATGGTAAGCTTTGGTTTTTCTAGGATGCTAGAAAGATCTGCTCCTATAATAAAAGAAAGAAAATTTACAGGATCTTCAGTTCCTGCCAGAAATATACATAAGGATATAAATATAATAGATCAATTAGGTAAAGAACTATCATTAAGCCTTCCTTTAATTGAAACTTCAAAGGAACTTTATGATGAACTAAAAAAAGAAGGAAAAGAAATGGATGATATGGCTGGAATTATCCAAATAATAGAAAAAAGATCAGGAGAATAATATGAAATCTTATAAGATCGCTGTAATACCTGGAGATGGTATAGGAGTAGAGGTAGTAAAAAGTTCAATTGAGGTACTTAATGCACTTCAACAGAATAAGAGTTTTGAATTTGATTTTAAAGAGTTTGATTGGAGTTCAGAATATTACTTCAAACATGGAAAAATGATGCCTGATGATGGTATAGAACAACTTGAAAATCATGATGCGATTTTTCTAGGAGCAGTAGGGCATCCAGATATACAAGACCATATCACATTGAATGGTTTATTGCTTCCTATAAGAAGAGCTTTTGATCAGTTTGCTTGTGTAAGACCTTCGGTACTTTATCCTGGAGTTGAAACTCCATTAAAAAATGTTAAACCTTACGATGTAGATTTCGTTGTGGTTAGAGAAAATACTGAGGGAGAATATGCAAATGTTGGTGGATTCCAATATATGAATTTCCCCGATGAAGTGGCAGTTCAAAGTGCTGTTTTTACTCGTAAAGGATGTGAAAGAGTAATTAGATTTGCTTTTGAATTAGCAATAGAAAGAAATAAAAATAAACATCTTACATCTATTACAAAGTCAAATGCTCAGGGTTATTCAATGGTATTATGGGATAGAACTTTTGATGAAGTTAAGAAAGATTATCCTGAGATTTCAACTAACTCATTATTGATTGATGCAGCATGTATGGACTTTATAAGAAAACCACAAGATTTTGATGTTGTTGTAGCTAGTAATTTATTTGGTGATATATTAACTGACATAGGAGCAATTATCACAGGTTCAATGGGTTTGGCCTCAAGCGGTAATATTGACCCTACAAAATCAAGTCCTTCAATGTTTGAGCCTACACACGGATCAGCTCCAGACATCGCAGGAAAAGGACTAGCAAATCCTATGGCACAAATATTGACTGCGGGAATAATGTTAAGACATTTGGGAGAAAATGATAGTGCTGAAATACTTGAGAATTCAGTTAAAAAAGTTTTGGAAGTTGGAGAATCTCTAACTCCTGACTTAGGAGGAAATTCCTCCACAGATGATGTAACAAAGGCTATTATTTCCAATCTATGATAAAAGGTTTAATTTTCGATCTTGATGATACCCTCACAATTCATGATGATTTATATGATCTAAATTACTTAAGAATAATAAGAGAATTTTTTCCTGATTATAAAAATCATGATAGTGAAATACTCAGAGTAATGATTCAAACTATAGATGAGATAGGTTCAAAAAAATATTTTTCTAAATATCTGGATTCTAAGTTTGGGGGAAGAGATATTCTTTGGGCAGATTGCGGAGGATTTGGAGAAATAGGAGAATATTTACAAAACATCTATATAGAAGCACAACAAGAAATGTGGAAAGAAATATTTGTTAACCTAGGAATTTCAAAGGATATTTCATATTTAACAGAAATTATTCATACATATAAGTTTTATATGTGGAGTGGAATTAGGGCTTTTGAAGATGTAATTCCTGCTTTGAGTAGGCTTAAGGATTATAAACTTGGGATTCTAACTAACGGTATGCAACTACATCAAAGAAAAAAAATAAGTACTGCAGGATTATTGAGTTTTTTTTCGAAAAAAGATTCAGCCATAGTTACTTCTTCTGAATGTTTAAGTGGAAAACCCTTTGAAGCCCCTTACAAATTTATCTGTGAAAAACTAGGCCTAAGTTACTCTGAAATCATAATGATTGGAGATACATTAGATGGAGATATTAAAGGAGCAAATAATCTAGGAATTAAGAATATTTGGATCAACAGAAAGCAGATACAAAAAAAAGATTTTTTTGAAAAACCTAGTTTTGAAATTAGGACTATGGAAGAATTAGATGAAGTATTAAATCAATTTATCTTATAAGTTTCTGATAATAAAAAGTCAAAATCACAACCATTCTCAGCCTGTAATATATGCTTGTTATAAATAAATCCATAACCTCGCTTGTAATCATCTATTTGATAAATTTTCCTTTTAATTTTCCTTCTTTTTTCTAATTCATCATCGCTGACTAGCAAGTCTAGTGATTTATTCTTCACAGACAAAGATATCAAATCTCCGTTTTCTACTAAAGATAAAGGCCCACCAATATACGATTCAGGGCTTACATGTAGAATTATTGTGCCAAAAGCAGTCCCACTCATTCTTGCGTCAGATATTCTTACAATATCTCTAATTCCTTTATCAAGAAGTTTCTTTGGAATTGAGTCTATTATACTAATTCAATAATAAAATTTTTTAGTCTAATATTTCTTTATCGACTTTAAAATATGATTGTAAAAATAATTACTGATAATACTGATATAAAAAATATTTTCAGAGAACTTAAAAAATCTAATCTTTTAGGTATAGATACAGAGTTTATTAGAGAAAAAACATACTATCCAATATTAAGTCTTATTCAGGTGGCTGTGAATAATAATGTATTTATATTTGATTGTGTTAAAGAAAATAAGAATCTGAAAATTCTTAGAGAAATACTTAAAGACGATAAATACGTAAAAATTTTTCATGATTCTGAACAAGATATAGAGATAATTAATGATTTCTTTAACATAGACTTAAAAAATTATTTTGACACGCAACTTGCAAATGCTTTTTTAGATGAAGAACTGAGCATAAGTTATAAAAAATTAGTTAGCCGTTACTTAAATATAAATATTGATAAAGAGCAACAAACATCAAATTGGTTAAGAAGACCTCTTAATAAAAAACAGATAAAATATGCTGCTAATGATGTTATTTATCTAGAGCAAATATATTCCATAATTTTAAACCAGTTAAAAAACGAAAAAAAGCATAATTGGTTTATAGAAGAACAAAAAAAAATTAGAAAAAATATTTTATACAAAAAAGACGAAAATAATTCTTGGGAAAAAATCAAACTTAACGACAATGCAAATATTGATGAAAAGTTATTGATGAAGATTTCAAAATTTAGAGAAAAAATTTCTAGAGAAAGAAATATCCCTAAAAATTGGTTCTTAAGAGATAGAAATATTATCAGACTATCCTCAAAGCTCATAAAAAATATAGGTGATTTGAAAAATGAAAATTTAACGAGTAATAGATTTTTTTCTGATTATGATTATCAACTTTTATACAAAAATTTTAGCGGTCATAAGCTAAATCTGAAAAAAATAAAAAGTTACAAATATGATATAAAAACTCATCAAAAAATATTGGAAAATATCTCAAAAAAACTAAACATTTCTCAATTCTTAATAGCTAATAAAAAAGATCTAGAAAATCATTTTGGACAAAATAAAGTTAAAATAAATGGTTGGAGGAAGAAAATTTTTGAAGATATAAAAGCCAAGACAAAAGAATAGTCAATATCGTAATATATATATAATCAAACTTGAATTTTTATGAAATCACCTAAGACAGCAGATGAATTAAGACAAAGCTTTTTGAGCTTTTTTGAATCAAAAGACCATCTTATTTTGCCTTCCTCTTCATTGATACCTAGTGGCGACCCTACATTGCTTCTAACTAACTCAGGTATGGCACAGTTCAAAGCTTATTTTTCTGGAGAAAAAGAACCTCCACAAAAGAGGATAACTACAGTTCAAAAATGTTTCAGAACAACAGATATAGAAGAAGTTGGAGATGACACTCATCTTACTTTATTTGAAATGTTAGGAAACTTTAGTTTTGGTGATTATTTTAAGAAAGAAGCTTGTGAATGGGCTCTTGAATTTATGATTGAAGTTTTAGGATTTGAAAAAGATAGACTTTTTATCACAATCTATAAAGATGATGACGAAACTAAAGATATTTGGCTTAATCTTGGTATAGAAGAAAAATATATTTATAAATTTGGTGATGAGGATAATTGGTGGGGACCAGCAGGAGAGGAAGGACCCTGTGGACCATGTTCTGAATTACATTATTATCAAGGTGATAAAAGAAACATGTCCTTCAATGATCCAAACTGGGGACCAAACCTTAACGAAGATTTCATTGAATTATATAACTTGGTTTTCACTCAATTTTACAGAGACATAGAAGGAAATGATAAACCTTTGCCTTTCAATAATATTGATACAGGTATGGGATTAGAAAGAACTGTGTCTGTACTGAATAATCAAGAGACTGCATATAAAACAGATATTTTTAATGACCATCTTGAGATGCTAAATAATATTGTATCTAAAGACGATATGGAATCTCAAAAATATAAACGGATAATTGCCGAGCATGGCAGATCTGCTTCTTTTCTTATTGCAGATGGAGTTTTGCCTGAAAATACTGGAAGAGGATATGTGCTCAGGAGATTAATTCGTAGAGCAATGGTCACTGCAAAAAAACTAAGTTTAGAATATCCAGTATTAAGCTCAGTGGCAGATATTACATCGAAAAAACTAAGTCACATTTACCCAGAACTTTCAGAGAAATTAAGTTTTATAAAATCTGTTTTAGATAAAGAGGAAGAAAATTTCAATAGAACACTAAATTTTGGGACACAAGTTCTTTATGAATTAATAAGAAAAAGGGACATTGAAATTAAAGTAAACGAAGTACAAAAAGAACCTATTGATGTAGCTGAAGATATATTTTCAAAACTTAAGACTAAGAAGAACAATAAAACTTTATCAGGCACTGAGGCATTCATACTTTATGACACGTATGGTTTCCCAATTGAAATAACTACTGAAATTTGTGCAGAAAATGGAATTTCTGTTGATCAAATAGATTTCATGGAAATAATGAAAAAACAAAAAGAATTCTCTAGAAACTCAAAAGAGGGGTCTACAATAAATGAAACGCAAAAACTTTACTCCTCGCTAGACCTTAACCCAACAGAGTTTACAGGCTATGAAACATTAGAAACAGAATCAAAAATTTTAGCAATCTTAAAAGATAATAAAATTGTTGAGAAAGTTAACTCTGGGGATGATATTGAAATAATTTTAGACAAAACTCCATTTTACGCAGAAAGAGGAGGACAAATTGGAGATACTGGTAAACTAATTCAGGGAGATTCAGAACTAGAGATAAGTGATACAGTTACTCCTTATGGCAATATATACATTCATAAAGCAAAGTTAGTTAATGGCTCACTAAATATTAAAGAAACAGTTACATCCTTAGTAAATTATCAAAGAAGAGAAAATCTTAGAAGAAATCATACAGCCACTCATCTAGTTCATGCTGCTTTAAGAGAAATAATTGGAAATCATGTAAGACAATCAGGCTCCTTAGTTCATCCAGATTATCTTAGATTTGATTTTACAAGTCTAGAAGGATTATCAAAAGACTCTATAAAAGAAGTAGAAGATAGAGTTAATTTGTCTATAAGAAAAAATATAAATGTTGAAGTCCATTACACAACATATAACAAAGCTATAGACGAAGGGGCTTTGGCATTTTTTGATGAAAAATATGATCATGAGGTTAGAACTATAAAAATTGATGCACCTTGGAGTTACGAACTTTGTGGTGGTACGCATATGGATTCTACTGGAGGAATAGGACTATTCAAAATTGTTTCAGAAAATGGTATAGGATCTGGAAACCGAAGGCTTTTTGCAACAACGGGTATAGGAACTGAAGACTTAGTAGACGAGAAAATAAATATAGTAAATCTGATCTCAGAAAAATTAAATTCTAACATTGAAGACGTTTATGAAAAATTTGTTTCAATGTTTGAACAAAATAAAAATCAACAAAAACTTATTGATAATCTTCAACAACAACTCACAGAACTATCCCTTGGAAACACAAAATCAAAAGCCGAAGATTTTATAGTATCTAAAGTAAACTTCTCCTGTTCAAAAGCAATAGCATCTAACATAGGAACATTAAGAAAAGCTGGAGACTCTCAAAGAAGTAAACTAGGCAATGGAATAGCCATTGTAGGCTCCGTGATAGACGAAAAAGGTGTAATAGTAATTATGTCTACAGATGATGTAAAGTTTGGTGCAAATGATATCGCAAAAATTATTGCTAAAGAGACCAATAGTGGGGGTGGGGGAAATAAATTTTCAGCTCAAGTAGGGATAAAAGATCTAAATAAATTCGAATATTTTCTTGAAAATTCTAAATCTATACTAGAGAAAAACTTAAAATGACTTTATTAGGTTTAGATATTGGAGAAGTAAGAACTGGGGTTGCAATATCAAATGAGGTCTCATCAATATGTAGTCCATTAGATTTTATAAAATCTAATGAAAATCTAATTCAAAAAATCTCGGAAATAATTGATGAGCATAGTATAGATACTATTATTATTGGACTTCCAATGCTAATGAATGGAAGAGAAGGTGAAAGAGCAAAATACTCAAGAAAAATTAAGAAACAATTAGAAAATAGATATGAATTATTAAAAATAGTTCTTTGGGATGAAAGACTTACAACAAAACAAGCAGAAAAATACTTGAAAGAAATGACTAATGATAGAAAAAAAATTAAAGATAATATTGACTCTTTGTCTGCCGTTTTAATTTTAGAAAATTATATTGTAACTAGGAAAAAGTCATGAAAGAAGTTGGAATACTTGGCTATCCTCTTGGGCATACATTGTCTCCAGTTATTCATAAGGCTGGTTACAAGGAATTAGGATTAGACATAAAGTTTAATATCTGGGAAGTTGCACCAGAAAATCTAGAAAAGAAAATATCAGACATAAGAAAAGAAAATGTTCTTGGATCTTGCGTAACTCTTCCTCATAAAAAATCAGTTATAAGCTTTATAGATAAGTTAGATGAATCAGCAAAAGAAATGGATGCTGTAAATTGGATTGTAAATAATAATGGAAAATTATTTGGTTACAATACAGATTGGATTGGCTTTACAGAAAGTCTAAAATTTTATGAAAAAAAAATAAAAGATAAAAATTGTTTAATCTTAGGAGCTGGAGGATCAGCTAAAGCAGTCTGTATGGCACTAATAAAAGGGGAAGCCAGAAGTATTGATGTTTATAATCGCACAGTTGAAAATACTAAAAAATTTCTTGAAAACTTTGAAAATCAAAGATTAAGTGTTGGTATGCTAAATTCAAATCAAATTAACAACCCTATTTTTATAAAATCTTATGATTTAATAATAAATACCACATCAGTGGGAATGAGTGGAGGTTCAGCACCAAACATTAGTCCTATAAATACTGATAATATAAATAATAGAGCTCTTTGCTATGATCTAGTTTATTCTCCAGAAATAACTCCATTTATACAAAGTGCAAAAAATAATAATATAGAAACTATAGGCGGACTTGCGATGCTTGTTTTTCAAGCAATTAAGGGTTTTGAACTGGTCACTAAACAAAAAGCTCCAGTAAAAAAAATGCTTGAGTCAGTTGGCATAAAAAAATAAACATTGAGGAAAAAAATGGGAAAATTCAGATTCTTAACAGCGGGAGAATCACATGGAAAAGGATTAAGCGTAATTCTTGAAGGAATACCTTCTAATTTATCAATTAGTGAAGATTTTATAGAAAAGGATATGTCAAGAAGACAAAAAGGATATGGCTCTGGTGGAAGGATGAAGATTGAGAAAGACAGAGCAGAAATTTTATCCGGTGTAAGGCATGGAAAAACATTAGGCTCACCTATTTCTCTTTGGATTGAAAATAAAGATTGGGCTAACTGGACTACTCCTATGTCCGTAACTCCTGTTGATCCTAGTGAAGATATTAAGAAACAAACAAAAATTGTTCCTGGTCACGCTGACTTCCCGGGTACATTAAAATTTAATCATAAAGATGTTAGAAATGTACTAGAGAGAGCAAGTGCCAGAGAAACTGCAGCCAGAGTAGCTGCTGCTTCAGTTTGTAAAAAATTTCTAAGTGAAATTGGTATAGAAATAAAATCTAGGGCTAAATCTGTTGGCTGGGAAAAATCTGAAGTTGAAAATATAGATGAAATAGATTGGGATTTCGTAGAAACTTCAGAGGTAAGAGCTTCAAATGCTGATGAAGATATTAATTTCAAAAAAGTAATAGATAAAGTAAAAAAAGAAAGAACAACAATTGGTGGTATATTTCAAGTAATAGCATTCAATGTTCCTTTAGGTCTTGGTAGCCATACTCATTGGGATAATAAATTAGATGGTAAAATTGCCCAATCTATGGTTTCAATAAACGCAGTAAAAGGAGTTGAGATAGGAAATGGGTTTGAAAACACCGAAAGATGGGGCAAGGAAGTTCAGGATGTTATTGAACCAAATAGTTCAGATGTAAGAAATTTTTCTCAAATTTCTAATAACTCCGGAGGAATAGAAGGTGGTATGTCTAATGGAAACGATATTATTGTGAATGTTGCTATAAAACCAATAGCCACTATGACTAGTCCTTTACCATCAGTAGATATTATGACTGGAGAAGTAGTAGAAGCTGCTTATAACAGATCAGATATATGCCAAGTTAGCAGAGCTTGTCCTGTTGGAGAAGCCATGCTCGCATTAACTTTGACTGAGGCTGTTCTTGAAAAATTTGGTGGAGATAGTCTTCAAGAAATAAAAAGAAATTATATGTCATACATTAAGACATTTAAAGAATATGGCAAATAATATATTCCTAATTGGTTTTTCAGGGTCTGGTAAAAGCAGTGTTGGAAAAAAACTCGCAAAATCTCTTAATTATAATTTTTTAGATACCGATAGAATTATAGAAAAGATAACTTCAGTATCCATAGATGAAAATATAAAGACAAAAGGTGAAAAAGAGTTTAGGAAGATTGAAACAGAAGTTTTATCAAAAATTGATTTCACTCAAAATAATATAATCTCTACGGGTGGAGGACTCCCAACTATAAAAGAAAATATAAGAATTATGAGAGATAATGGATCAATTATTTGGTTAAAAGCATCTATTAATTCTATCTACGACAGATTAATTAATTCTAAAGAGATCAGACCTCTAATTGGAAATAATGTTCAGAAAAAAAATATAGAAAATTTATACAACTCAAGACAGTCCGTTTATAATATAGCTGACGTTAGTATAGATACAGACAACAAAAATTTAGATGAAATAACGAAAGAATTAATAATTAAAAATGAACAATAAATTTTTAGCTGCAAAAGTAAATACATCACAAGGTGATTATAGAGTAATCGTAGGTAAATCTATAATTGATACACTTGGCGCAGAACTTGAAAAAGCTAATTTAAAAAACAAAAGATGCTTTCTTATATCTGATAAATCGATGTTTCCAAAAAAAACTAAACAATTACATGAATCTCTTGAATCACAAGGATTTATCACAAATTCTTTCTCTATAGAATTCTCGGAGGAACTTAAGAATTTAGAAACTGTTACAAAAATATATGATTGGCTAGCTGATATGAAAGCTGAAAGAAAAGATTTCATTATTTCACTTGGAGGAGGAGTTGCAGGAGATATTATAGGATTTGTAGCTTCAACTTATTTGAGAGGGATGCCTTTTGTTCAGATACCAACGACTCTTGCAGCTATGACAGATGCAGCTATCGGTGGAAAGGTTGCATATAATTTACCCGTTGGAAAGAATCTTGTTGGTGCTTTTTATCAACCAAAGTTAGTATTTGAAGATTTAGATTTTCTGGATAGCTTACCTGAAAGAGAAAAGACAAGTGGTTGGGCTGAAGCTATTAAGCATTCTCTGATACTTGATAAAGATCTTTTTGAAGAATTCTACAAAAATCATGATCAAATATATAAATTAGACAATGAATATTCAGCAGAGATACTAAAAAGATCGGTTGCAATCAAGGCTCAAATTGTTTCAAATGATGAGTTTGAAACGGGAGATGAGAGAATTAAGCTTAATTATGGGCATACTGTTGGTCATGCTATAGAAAAAATTAGTAATTATAGCCAATATCTTCATGGAGAAGCAGTAAGTATTGGGATGATGGTTGCCGCAAATATTTCTCAAAGAATGGGATTAATAAATAAAGATTTAGTAAATAGACAGGAAGAAATATTAAAAAACTATAACTTACCCATAAAGGTCAAAGGAATAGCAGTAGAAGACATTTTAGAAGCAGTCAAGATGGACAAGAAAAATGTTGGAGGCAGAGTAAAATGGGTTCTTCTAGAATCGCTGGGAAAAGCTACCATAACACAAGAAGTTTCTGACGATATAATATCAGATTCTATTTTAGAGGTAATGAATTAGCCTCCAGCTACTGCAGGTACAATAGCTATTTCATCACTTTCAGATACTTCTGTGTTCAATGAATCCAAGTATCTAATATCTTCTCCATTAATGTAAATATTTACGAAATGTTTAAGTGAATTATTTTCCATTATCTTTTCAATAACACCAGGAAATTTTTGATCGAGATTTTCTAATATATTGATAATTTTTTCACCATCTATTTCGACTGACGTCTTATTATCAGTTAGAGATCTAAGTGGAGTTGGTATTTTTACTTTAGCCATAATATAAAATTTTATTACTTGTAA
>CETM01039450.1_pt1 | contig 35907 bp, 33 predicted proteins | sample 361451 | NCBI WGS metagenome assembly CETM01 (sample SAMEA2622690, study PRJEB7988) | marine metagenome | isolation source: saline water (ENVO:00002010), including
TCTTGAAGATGATGTTCATGCTTATGAACATAGTGAGAATCATTGGTGACTACCAACGGAATATTCAATCTGTCAGACATTTCGATTAAAGCTGAATTTATATCATCTAAACCAGGGACATCTGCGTGTCTCTGAATCTCAAAGAAATACCTGCCTTCAAAAATCTCATTAAACCATAGAGCAGTCTCTTCTGCTTTATCCAAATTACCATCTAATATATATCTTGGTACCTCAGCAGACGGACAACCAGACAATGCAATAAGCCCAGCGCTTCTTTCTTTCAACAACTCTTTATCTATCCTAGGCCTGTAATGAAATCCTTCTATATGAGACTTCGTCACCAAATACATTAGGTTCTGATATCCCTCATGATTCTGAGCTAAAAGAACCAAATGGTATGGACTACGCTCTGATTGGCCTTTTTCAAAACGTGAGGTGTGGGCCATATACACTTCACAACCAATAATGGGTTTAATACCCTCTTTCTTACATTCTGAGTAAAACTCCACCGCACCGTACATTGATCCATGGTCAGTAATTGCTAAGGAGTCCATTCCCGCATTTTTTGCCGTGACCACCATTTCTGGTATTTTGCTTATACCATCCAGCATAGAATATTCTGAATGGATATGTAGATGGGTAAATTTCTTTTCCAATTATTATTCCAAAACTTATTCTGATTGATCAGGAGCCACGTATTCTGCAACAGAACAAGGGCAGCCCCGCTATTAACGCTTAGTCTTTCTTCCCTTCAGCTGCGGCTTTCTTAGCTCCTCTAATTCCTGAGGATTCTCCCCAAGTGGATGCTTCTACATAATTCTGGAATTGCTTTTGCTCGCCACAGTTTAAACATTCACCTTTACTCTGTGGACCTGTAGCTGCCTGAATTGACCAGTGATGCACACATTTTTCAGTATCTGACTTCTTTGCCATTAATCTCTCCTCACTGTACAGCTATCCCATTCCGTAGATCTAAACAAACCCGAACAATCGTAACTCTTATTAAGATTTTTTATATCTTAAAGATTAGACATTCATCTAATTATTTACAATACAAGAGAGGGTATGTTTTAACCACTTTTTAAACTTCGAATAGGACATTGTGTAAACAATGTATTAATTATATCAATTCTGAAACAATTCGTGTTACACCCCATCCTGCTAACCAGGCTGAATGCCTACCATCTCCACCTGCCACCAAGACCACAATATCATCTGCAGAAGTAACGATTGGAACTAAGGTGTTATCGTTATCAACTTCAATACTCTCAGGCCACACCCTGTTACTCCAGTGAGCCTTCTCTTTTAATCTGGAAATGGGCATTCGTGCATTTTTAAATATAAATTGCTTGATATCAGCTTTAGAAAATCCTTCATCAGCAATCTCATTAGCATGCTCAGGACTAAGGACTAAAGTCATCTGAGCTCCCGAACCTATCTGATAGTAATTCGCAAAACCTTCTGTTACCACTGATTTCACTAACGTATCTAGAGCTAATGTACCGCTAGAACTAGAATCGAAAATATTGTAGACCCCTCTTATTCCAATAGTAGTTACCATGTTGGTATCTTTCGAATAACCTAATTCTTCCTGTCTACTTTCCCATGGGCTCCTTGACTCATTTTCTCCGAAACAAAAACTAAATCTACCAGGAGTAGACAAAGTAGCTTTATCCATTACCCCTGGAAGGAGTTCACCTAGGTTCCTAATAACTAATCTTACCGCACGACCTATGGTTGCGTTGGCTCGAAATCCCGGGCCGAAACATGCGGCGTCAGAATGAATGCCTATTTCATTACAAATTGGCCCATTAACAACTACAGTGCACGCAGCACCTCCAGTAGTTGCCTGAACCCCTCCAACATTAAATTCAGGCCTCAAAACACACTTAACCGCTGCAATGACCACAGGAAAATATTCAGGTTTACAGCCTGCCATTACAGAATTTATTGCTACTTTTTCTACTGTAACGGTTTTATTACTTGGCTGAATCACTCCTAACTCGAATTCAGGAGGTAGACCAGCACCTTGTACCATTTCTAAAACCAAATCCTCGGTAGCTGGAACAACTGGCAGACCATCTGACCATCCCTCTGCTTCATAATAATCTTGTATCTGAGAAAAGGAATCCTGTAATTCTATTTGTTTAGATGTTAACCGCATATACTTAATTCACTTTATTAATGCATTGACAATTTCAGAAGCATGCACCTTAGCTAATTGCTTGATTTCTTCTGTACTTTTAGGAGTTAAAGGACTAGGAAGTATCACTAATTCCACATCTGGCATACCTAAAGCTGCCGCCCGAGCTTGGGCAGCCGTAGTGAATGTGCTGCTAACTATAGATACCGATGGTATTCCTGCTTCTTCAGTTATTACTGTATCGTGAAGACCCCACGCAGTACAGGAGCCTCAATCAGCTATTGCATGTACTATGACATCACAATGTTCTATCAAATATTCAAGTGTCTCAGAATCACAAGCTTCACTGTATGCTCTCTTTTTCTTATATATCACTTCGGAGACACCAAAATCAGAGACCAAAACCTGCTCCAGTTCCGTCATGAATGTATCTGCGTGTAGCTTTCTATTTTCAAGTAAGCCAACTACCTTGTCCTCTATACTAGTGATGCGGTCCGTGGTTTTATTTTGGGCATTACTTTCTTCTGATTTTGGAAATAAAACTTTAATCATTTAACACCTCCTAGTTAGTCATCTGGAAAAATTTACCTTCAGTCTTGATACTTGGAGCTATCACCATATCAACGGAATGAAAATCTTTGATAGTGTATGAACCACACATTCCCATCGCTACTCGTAATGCTCCTACAAAATTTTGTGTACCATTAGTCATTGATGTAGGCCCATACAAAACTTGTTTTAGTGTCCCTTTTGTACCGACAGAAACTCTCGTTCCTCTGGGTAATTCTGGATGCGGATTGGCCATTCCCCAGTTGAATCCCTTACCTGGTGCCTCCTCGCATTGTGCAAAAGGAGTACCTATCATAACCCCATCAGCTCCACTGGCTAAAGCTTTACAGATATCTCCTCCTGTTCTAAACCCGCCATCAGTAATAATCGATACATATTTACCAGTATCTTTATAAAAGGCCTCCCTAGCAGCAGCACATTCCAAAGTAGCAGACACTTGTGGTACTCCTACTCCTACCACTTCTCTAGTAGTACAGGCCGCACCGGGTCCTACACCTACTAAAACCGCGTCTATTCCTGTCTCCATCAATTCATAAGCTACATTGTATGAAACGCAGTTGCCCACCACTATAGGCACATTGAGATTATCCAATAATTCCCCAAAAATGAGGCCTCTATAACTTCTAGAAACATGTCTTGCCGTAGTTACCGTACTCTGAACAAATATCAGATCTGCTCCTGCCTCAACCGCTATTGGGGCCATAGTTTTAGTATTCTGAGGGGTAAATGATATACCGCATGTGGATCCTTTTGATTTAATTCTTTCAACGCATTCGGCCACTAATTTTTCTTGTAAAGGAGCTGAGTAAACTTCTTGCAGATAAGAAGTCACTTTTTCTTGAGGCATATCAATAATTTCATTTAACACCGTTTCTGGGTCTTCGTATCTTCCGTATATACCTTCCCCATTCAGAACACCCAAACCTCCGTGGGAATCCATCAGAGCAGCAAAATCAGGTGATACAGCACCATCCATAGCAGAAGCCATGATTGGGATATCAAAAGTTTGGGAACCTATATTCAAGGCAGTGGAAGTCATGTCCGGATTAATCGTTACATCTCCAGGCACAATTGCCACTTCGTCAAATCCGTAAACTCTTTCAAGTTCTTTAAAACTCTTTCTTACCATAACATTTACCTCTTCCATCTTTCTTGGGAGATTTTAATCATATTATAAGTCTAGACTCCCATCTACACTTAATGGATGATGTTTGCCTAATTTGTGAGATTTATCCCAAAATATTGAACAACACTTCGTTTATATCGCCAGCATATATTATGTCCATTTCATCATCAGAATCCAGTAGCGTCTGGTCTGATTTAGGGATTATACACTTCTTGAAACCCAATCTTTTAGCCTCTTCAATTCTCCTGGCAAAGTTAGAAACAGGACGTAATTCGCCTGTTAATCCAATCTCGCCAAAAACCACCAAATGAGGGTCTAATGGTACATCACGGTAACTAGAAGCTAAAGCACATAATATAGCGCAATCAACAGCAGGTTCATTAATTCTGAATCCTCCTACTACGTTCACAATCACATCTTGACTTAGCATAGATATGTTAGTTTTCTTGGACAATACTGTGGTTAACATCAATAGCCTATTAAAATCTATACCGCTTGCTATACGTCTAGGAGCAGATGTACTAAAAGTCGGGGAGGTTAAACCCTGCACTTCCATCATCAAAGCTCTGTTGCCTTCGATGACAGGTGTTATACAAGAACCTGAAGTACTTTCAAGTCGGTTGGATATCAGATTCTTTGAAGGATCCTCAACGGGTTTTAAACCAGAAATTTCCATGCTCAGAACACCTATTTCCGTAGTAGAACCAAAACGATTCTTTGTGCTTCTAAGTACCCTATAATCATTTAGATTTTCTCCTTCCAAGTATAAAACAACATCCACCATATGCTCCAAAAGCCTAGGACCTGCCACCGTGCCATCCTTTGTAATGTGGCCCGCAATTATCACTGGTACATTTGCAGATTTAGCCCAATTCATAAGAATAAGTCCACAGTCTCTAATCTGTGAGACGCTACCAGGAGGAGAATTATTAGTAGTACTTTCTAATGTTTGTATAGAATCTATCACCAATAATGACGGAGTATAATTCTCGATATCTTTCAGAAAATCTTCCAAATATGTGTTCGAAGATAAAATTAGGTTGTCGCCAGATATCCCCAACCTAGTAGCCCTAGATTTAATCTGTCTGTCGGATTCTTCTCCGCTAAGATATAACACAGGTCCATAATTAGAGCAGTCATTAGCGATTTGAAGTAGCATCGTAGATTTCCCAATACCTGGCTCACCGGTAATTAGAATCACCGAATCGGAGGTAAGTCCGCCACCCAAAACTCTGTTAATTTCAGTATTATCTAAAGTGATTCTGTTACCTACAGATTCACTCACAGAAGACAAATCTATTAATTCAGAGTTTTTAGCATTTATTATGCTTGTTTTGGCAACTGCAACAGAAACTTCTGTTTCTTGCATAGTATTCTGAGATCTACACCAAGGAGATGGGCAGTACTCTTGCCAACGATCCGCCTCATTACCACAATCATTACAAATCCATACGATATGCGTTGATGAAGCCATTCAAACTCACCTTTTAGTTGACCTGTTGGTCAAGATTAAACAGTAGGCACTACTTCTGGTTGTGGGCCTTCACAAGTAATCTTAAGCCCATCTTTCTTTATATCTATCTTGGCGGTATACCCTTCTTTTAATTTGCCCGAAAGGAGCTCTTCAGATAGAGCGTCTTCTATTTCGTCTTGAATCAATCTTCTAAGTGGCCTCGCACCTAAAACAGGATCAAAACCTTTTTCTCCTAAGTACTTCTTCGCTTTAGCACTTATTTTAAGACTGATATTTTTTTCTTTTAATTCAGATCTCACCATGTCCATCATCAGATCTACAATCTGTATTATTTCAGATTCTGTTAACTGATGGAACACAACTGTTGAGTCGATTCTATTCAAGAATTCTGGTCTGAAGAATCTCTTAACTTCTTCCATTACCTTATCTTTCATTCTTGCATGTCGATTCTCATCTTCTTGCGATTGGTCTGATTTCAATTCAAACCCTAACGCTGAGTCTCTCTTGATTAAGTCAGATCCCAAGTTACTAGTCATGACAATAATAGCATTCCTGAAATCCACCTTGCGGCCTCGAGCATCGGTCAATTGACCTGCATCAAATATTTGCAACAGTATATTGAATACCTCAGGATGAGCTTTCTCAATCTCATCAAGCAAAATACAGCAATAACTCTTTTTCCTAACTGCCTCAGTCAATTGTCCGCCTTCATCGTACCCAACATAGCCGGGAGGGGCTCCAGTAAGTCGAGCGACAGTATGCCTTTCTTGGAATTCAGACATATCCAGTCTTATCATTGAATCTTCATTACCAAACATAAACTCTGAAAGAGCCCTAACCAATTCTGTTTTACCTACTCCAGTAGGTCCTAAAAACATAAATGCACCAATTGGATGTCTGGGATCTTTCAATCCAGCTCTCGCACGGCGGACGGCCTTAGATATACTTACAATAGCTTCATCTTGTCCTATGATCCTATTGTGAAGCTCGTCTTCCATTTTCATCAACCTAGCGGTTTCTTCATCAGCTAATCTTGTAACAGGGATTCCTGTCCACATACTGACTACTTCAGCTATATCTTCCTCTACAACTGAGGCTCGATTCTTGGATTTATCTTCATCCCATTCTCTACGTATGGCTTCCAATTCATCATTTAGCTGCACTTCTTTATCTCGTAATTCAGCAGCATGTTCATATTGTTGAGATGCTATGGCTTCATCTTTTTGACTTCTAACATCTTCCAGTTTTTCAAGAACTTCTTTAATGCCCACTGGAGTCACATTGCCTCTCAACCTAACTCTTGATGCTGCCTCATCAATCACATCAATCGCTTTGTCTGGCATATACCTATCCGCAATGTATCTCGTTGCCAAAGAGCATGCAGATTTGATTGCTTCATCAGTTATGTTAACTTGGTGATGTTCTTCATATTCTTCTCTTATACCCATAAGAATTTGCACAGAACTTTCTTCTTCTGGTTCTTCTACTCTTACAGGTTGTAGTCTTCTTTCTAAAGCAGGATCTCGTTCGACATATTTTCTATAATCATCCAACGTTGTTGCTCCAATGCACTGGATCTCTCCTCTAGCTAAAGAAGGTTTTAAAATATTAGATGCATCTACAGCACCTTCGGCTGCTCCAGCTCCAACTATTGTATGAATTTCATCAATAAACAGCACACAGTTACCAGCTGATTTGATTTCTTCAATCACTTTCTTCAGCCGTTCTTCAAATTCGCCTCTATACTTTGTTCCTGCAATTAGCGAACCCATGTCTAAGGTCACTAATCTCTTTCCAGTTAACGTCTCAGGAATGTCTCCGCTGCCTATTCGTTGAGCAAGCGCTTCTACTATGGCAGTTTTACCTACACCTGGTTCCCCTACTAACACTGGGTTATTTTTCCTACGCCTACTTAATATCTGCACTACTCGTTCGATTTCTGAGTCTCTTCCTACTACAGGGTCTAATTTACCTGACCTAGCAGCCACTGTTAAATCAATTCCTAACTGATCTAAAGTTGGAGTTTTCGTACCACTCCTCTGGCTTTGTCCGCTAGAAGGCTTAGTGTTACTCAAGATCTGTTGAGTTTGCGCTCTTACTTTATCTAGAGTGACATTGAGACTTTCTAAAACGCCAGCCGCAACTCCTTCCCCTTCTCTGAGCAATCCAATCAACAGATGCTCAGTACCAATGTATGTATGGTTCATTCTACGGGCTTCATCAACAGCCAATTCCACAACTTTCTTAGCACGAGGAGTTAATCCTATTTCAGCTTCTACTGGGCTTTCGCCTTCTCCAATAATAAATTCAACAGCAGATCGTACTTTAGCTAGTTCTAGTTCTAATCCAGACAATACTCGAGCAGCAACCCCCTCAGTTTCTCTAACCAAACCTAATAATACATGCTCTGTACCAATATAATTATGGTTGAATTTCTGGGCTTCTTCTTGTGCCAGAGACAGCACTCTTCTAGCTCGTTCGGAAAACTTTTCAAATCTACTACCCATATCAGGCTCCTTAGTGGATTTATTCTAATCACTTAATGTAGGTGAACACAGTGCTCACTTGAATTGTTTAAATTATAATTTAGGACGTATCAAGTGTAAAGGTAAGTTGAGCATTCACATATCGATAAAAAATAAAAAGCAGGAAGGTTTAATTCCTGCTTTTTATATAGTGGGCGATGACCTATTTTCCCACCCAGTTGCCCGAGCAGTATCGTCGGCGCTGAAGCGTTTCACTGCCGTGTTCGGGATGGGAACGGGTGGGACCACTTCGCTAGAATCACCTGCAACAATTATGCGACATCTTTATAAATAACGCAACATCAAATTTCTTACCTAAATACAACCGTATGTGCTAAAATGTTCTCCCGATGCTTTGATGCATCATTTAGGGCCGTTAGCTCAGTTGGTAGAGCACCTGACTTTTAATCAGGGTGTCGTGGGTTCGAGCCCCGCACGGCCCACCACTTAAAAATTAATCCCATAAACAGAACATGCTGTGTCTTTAAACATCTGCGCTCGTTCTCTTGAATCATATTTTCTAGATAGAATTTTGAAGGCGTTATATAACACATTATAGGAGAACGACACTTTATCAACCGGGAAATTACTTTCAAACATCGATCGGCCTGGACCAAATTGATCTATACAATAATCTAAAAACGGTGACATATCACGAGCTAGTTCCTCAGACCCAACAGGAGTCTCTCTTGCGTCCCATCCAAACCCTGTCTGAGGCATACCTAATCCTCCCAATTTTATGTATACATTGGGGCATTCAGCTACTGCTGCTATTCCTGCTTTCCATTGCGCAATAACTTCTTCGTCCCTGCCAGCATAAGGGCCAATCCTCAATAATCCACCAACATGATTTAGAATAATATTTAGATTAGGCAATGATTTTGCAAAATCCGCCAATTCTATCAGTTGAGGAAAAAAAAGCCATGCCTCTAAAGAAAATCCCATATCGCTAAGTACCTTGGCACCCTTTCTAAATTCGGGATCGCTCAGTTGATTCTGTTTAGCTCTACCCCTAGCAGCTTTATTTTCTATTTCTGGGTGAGGATCCCAAGTAACCGAATGTCTTATGCCTTTGAATCTACTAGGACTAGCTGTAGAAAGCGCCTCTAGTACAGGTTTTACCTTGTCTCCTAACAACAAGTTTGCATGACCAATAATCGACGCTGCTGCTCTGGATTCTCCATACAAACCGCTCGCACTGGCAGCAGACAAGCCTTGCACAAATTCAACTTCTCCAACCGGCTTCATTTCATCCGGGCCGTCAGCTCTATACATCGCTCCAGCCTCTATAAACACAGTCGATGTAATATTATGACCACTGTCAATATCAGACACAAGTTCATGTAGCAAGTAGCGCTGGTAGGGCATTCGTACCATGCGATAATCCCAGAAATGATGATGCGGGTCGCAAATTGGCAATTTGGGTTCTAAGGCGGGTTCATCTGTTAAAGCTAGCCAATCATTATTTCCGTAAGGCATAAGAAATCTCCAAAATCTATTTATTTAATCCCAAACATAAACCGACCTATTCGTTCTCTGATCATATCTGGGTTTGAAGGTGAAGGTAGTGTCCCAATTCTGACATCCCTATAGTAACGCTCGAAAGATTTAGTTTCATATAAACCATTCGCGCCTCTAATTTTAAACAATCTTTCAACAGCAGACTGAGCATTCTCTCTAGCCAAGTTACCAGCCATTTGTAATTTAATTAATCGATCTTCTGCAAGAGGTAATCCGTTATAAACCTCAAAGGTGTAATTATATAGCTCTTGATTTAAGAAAGCTTTTGCTGACTCCAATTCAATCACCGAATCAGCCATCACAAATTGATTACCTATTTTTTCAGACCTTTTAATGGGATCGGCAGCTACTGTGTTTGATAGCCCTCCAGTAGATACATTTGTTGAATTAGCAACTTGAATTGTCTCTTCAATAGCTGCCTCAGCCACACCCAATACTGTAGCTGCAGGCCCTAAGCTGAAACCAGCAGGGTTCCGCAATGCAAATGGGACATCATCCCCTGAAATTGCAGGTTTATTTTCCATAATCCAATTTTCATCTATAGGCACATCTTGTACTAGCAAATCATTACTCATACTAGCCTTCAATGACATTGTATGCCATGTATCTTGAAGTTCTAATCCTGGCAAGTCCGCAGGAACTATCACATATCCTATCTTGGGAGTATCCGATTCTGTAGGTAATTTAGTACAAAGCAACATCCATTTAGCATATAGGGAAAAACTTAGAAATTGCCAATGTCCTGACAGTGTGTACCCTGAAGAAGATTTAATCACTTGCCCTGATGGCACCACTCCTTGAGATATTACTGATCCATTACTACTGACATCTTTCAGATAGTGAGAAGCTTTTTCTCCCATAAGAGAATAAAGCCTAGCGCATGCCATGTTGTGGTTACCAATGCACCAAGAGGTAGCAGCGCAAGCAGACCCCAACTGCTTGAATACTTCATACCGTGTCAGTAAATTCGCCTCCGAACCACCAAATATTTTGGGGGTCGACATAGACAACATGCCTGTCTTTATAACGTCATCAACGGTTTCTTGGGATAATTTTTTGACCTGATCAGCCTCATATGCGCGTTCAGCAAGCCCATCAGAAATTGATATTGCCTGATCTAACACATTATTATCTAAAAAATCTGTTTGCACTTTTACCTCAATATATAAGAATTAGTTTATCTACCGATAGCATAACTTTCACGTCTCAGATCAGAAGAACCATTTAGTGTGTTACGAGATCTATCTATCTCAATCGCAGACAATGATCCTAATCTGGGCACCCAGTCATTTAAAATCTGGATCTCATGGCCTAGGGCTCCAAGATTCTCAGCGCAATTATCTTCTATTCTCCCTTCTAATGTTACAACATTCTTCTCGTATGGATGAGGAACATGAGAAGCTGGAAAACTCCAAGTGGCAAATCTAGGAGCCTCCACTGCCTCCTGCACATCCATATCGAACTCAATAACGTTCATTAGCAGTTGCAACATAGATTGACATTGGACATCTGCCCCAGGAGTGCCAAAAGTCATCCAAAGATTGTCGTCTCTGAATGCCATCCCTGGCGTCGGTGTTAACCTAGGACGCTTGCCCGGCATTATAGCGGCAGGATGTTCAGGGTCTAACCAAGCCTGAGAACCTCTAGCTGACATCGAAAAACCTAATCCCTCAACCACTGGAGCACCTTCAATTCCATCACTAGGAGTAGCTGAAAAACCATTACCCCATTTATCAATTACACATATATAACTTGTATCGGTTTCCGCTATTCCAGAGACCGGTTCTGGATGCAAAAAAGGTTTTGGACCGGAATTAGAATTCATAAAGTCATAAGGGTTTCCAGGATCTGGCATTCGTTGTATAGCTCGATCAAAATCTATTAATGAACGTCTTAAATCAGCATATCTAGAATCCAGCAACCCTTTTATAGGAACATCCACAAAATCAGGATCTCCATAATATTGATGTCGATCTGCGAAACATAACTTTAATGACTCCACCACAGCATGAATGTACGTAGCAGTGTTGTGTCCCATTTTTTTCAAATCCAACCCAGACACTATATTCAATGCTTGAAGCAATACTGGGCCTTGGGTCCAAGTATCAGAGGAAAGCACTTTGGTCCCTTTATAATCTACACTTAAAGGATCTTTTACTTGAACACTAAAAGATTGCAAATCTTCGAATGTTAATAATCCTCCGTTGTCGGAAGAGAATTGTGCCATTTCCTTAGCTATGTCACCTTTGTATACAAGATCTCTAGCAGCTAAAATCTTCTCTTCTCGCGTACCATTACAGGATTGTTCAGCTACCACAAGTCTTTCAAATGTTCTGGCTAAATCTGGTTGCACTAAAATATCGCCAGCTTCCAACGTCTTACCGTCTTTATAAAATATTTTCTCTGTACTCGCCCATTGTCGTATCGAAAAATCCAAAGAGTTCTTATCTTCATATTTGACAAACAAATTATGCAAAGAATGATGTATCGGAAACCCCGATTTAGCTATCCTGATAGCAGCTGCAGATACTTCCTCAAAACTTTTCGTGCCATAAATCCTTAAGGCCGTTAACCATGCGTCTGCGGCTGATGGCATCACTGTACGCAAGATACCTTTAGGTAAAGTTCCATTATGATGAGTATTGAAATATTCAATAGAAGCTGCTTGAGGCCAATTGCCTAATCCTGTAATACTCTTAGCTTCATTCCTTTTATTGTCATAGACCAATATAGGAGCAACTCCACCAAAATTAGTAAATTGAGGTAATACAACATTAAGAACTAACCCAGCAGCAACACCTGCATCAGTCGCATTGCCTCCAGATTCCAACATGTCGTAACCCGCTACTGCTGCCACATTATGCCCTGCAGATATTAGGTGGCTTGATGCCTGGATCAGTGGTCTATGAGTTCGTAGTCCTAATGCCATAACAACTCCTTAGTCTTCTTCTGCTATATTTGAGACTATTATAAGCAATTACCTAGAAAATTACATTCTCAAGTTAACTTAAATTGGCTTTCTGGCAATCACTAAAAGTCCTAAACCTAACGTGCAAATAATGAGGAAAGTGATAAAAGCAAACTCATACGCCCCGGTAAGGTCATACACCAAAGCAGAAAACTGAGTTCCAATGGCGAAGCCAAGCACCTGCGCTGTCCTACTCAAACCATATATTGAAGCCAATATGTTACGGCCATAATAATCCGATAATAAAATCGCGCTTAAGGTATTTATACCTACTCCTGCTAGCCCAAACGCCAATCCCATGCAATAGACAACCCAATTATTAAAAGGAAATATTACAAATAATATCGCCATAATTAAGCTCAAATAAGTCATGACCGTGATCAATTTGGTGTTATATTTGTCGCCCAGCCTACCCCATAAAATCGAACCGACGGCACTCGAAAAAGCTACCAAACTCATTGCAGTCACTGAAACGTTATTTGAAAACCCTTTGTCACCTAAATATGAGACCACATGCAATATTGTCCCTGCCGTAGCTATACCAGTTAAGAAAAGAGAGCTAAATACCAATACGAAAGACAACGACTTACGAGCTTTTTTCAGGTCATCACGGTCAAATTTCAAGATATTTTCTTGCCCAGTTGCAAAAGATTCTTGTCGATTTCTAAAGGGAACACACACAAACGTAACCAGAGTCCCTCCACAAAACATTAATACCCCAAGACCAAACCAAGCCTGTCTCCATCCGAACTCATTAATCACATATGAAATCACTGGAACAAGTAGCATACATCCAATAGAACCCGCGAAGAACACGATTGATACAGCCATTCCTTTATTAGCAACAAACGTCTTAGTGACAGTTGAAGCTGTAAAAACTTTAGTTCCGCCCTGGTCTACCATCCTCATAACAGTTAAAGCAACAGCGATCATGATGCCGATTTGCACAAATGACATCACAACACAACACATAGCTACAATTGCGGTGGTTATCATGATCAAATATTTAGATCCGATACGATCATTTATCTGACCAGAAACAGGGGCTATTAATGCTCCTAAAATGGCGCCTATCGTAGGAGGAAGAGAAATTACTGTTCTGGACCAATTCAGATCCTGAGTCATAGCATCTATAAATACAGCCAATGTAATCATAGCTGTAGCCACATTAGAGAATTCAGTGGCTGAACACGAAACTAGGATTCTAAACTTATAAGGTGTATTCAAATGCATCATCCATGGTTACAATACGTCCTACTGTAACGGCTAAACCACGATAACATAACGAGGCATATTTTGGACACACCCACAGAAGTACAGATTCATTATTATGGCCACAGCTGCTTCCTTTTGTCATTTGATAGTAATTTCAGCATCCTAATTGACCCTTACCGAAACCGAGAAGATAAATTATGGTTCAAAAAATTAATGCCCGAGGTCAATTGTGACTTATGCCTCATAACACACGCTCATTTTGACCACGACGAGATTCATGTTTTGGAAGAAACTTCTTCTATTCTTAGGGTCCCAGGAACTTTTATCAACAATTCCATAGAAATACACGGATTCCAAGACATACATGCAGGCAGATCCGGAAAACTAAATTTCCCGAATACGATATTTAAAATTGAAGCAGCCAATATGTCTTTCGTGCATTGGGGAGATAATCGGCCAAATATTGCTGATTCTATCCACGAATCCATCAAAGAACCTGATATATTGTTCCTACCTTCTGATGACACTAGGCATCTGCTTTCATTCGATGAAATCGAAGAACTGATAAGAATCATTCGCCCCAAAGTCGTTATCCCAATGCATTATTTTATTGATAAGATTTCACACAAGGAAAATTCTTTATTAGGCATTAATGAATGGCTGAATTCCAGACCAGAACCCAAAAAACATATAACCAACGATTTGATAATTAACGCGACGACCATACCAGATGAAACAGAAATTTGGGTAATCGACTGTTAAAAAAGGAGAATTAAATGTTTGATAACTTCACAAGGCATACTATTAGCACCTCAGGAGCTAAAATTAACGCTGTAGTCGGTGGTGAAGGCCCCCCTTTACTAATGCTACATGGATTTCCAGAAACTCACACAATGTGGCATAAAGTAGCTCCAGAACTATCAAAATATTATACTTTGGTCATTCCAGATCTACGAGGATACGGGGATAGTGAAAAGATCTCTAGTGATCCAAAACACAATAATTATTCCAAGCGTACAATGGCTCAAGACCAAGTGGAAGTAATGGAACACCTAGGTCATACCAAGTTCTACGTAGCAGGTCATGACAGAGGGGCACGGGTTTCCCATCGATTAGCAAAAGACAACCAAGACAAAGTATTAAAGATGTTATTACTAGACATCATTCCCACAAGAGAAATGTTTAAACAAGTCAACCAATCCATGGCCACTAGTAGTTATCATTGGTTCTTTTTAATCCAAGAAGAACCCTTTCCTGAAACCTTAATACAAGGCTCAGCAGAGTATTACGTAAAATCCCGACTTAAATCCGTAAACGATGACTGTTTCAACGCTGATTCCATATCAGAATATGTAAGATGTGGTATCAATCCTGGAACCATCCATGCTTGGTGTGAAGATTACCGAGCAGGTGCATCGATTGACTTAGAACATGACGAAGAAGATTTCAATAATAAATTAGATATGCCATTACGAGTTCTATGGAGTAGTGTGGGACATATGGGAAGAAATAACGACGTAATCTCAGTATGGGGGAATTACGCCAACAACGTATCAGGGAAATCGTTAAATTGCGGCCATTTCATCCCTGAAGAACTTCCAAATGAGATTATCAAAGAATTCATCCAATTCTTCTCAGAATAATTACTAAATGCCCAAGAGAGCTCTCGGATTAGCGTTAACTACTTTATATATGTCATCCTCTGTCATGCCACTTTCTCTAAGCATACCCATGCCCATTCTAAAACCTTCCGCTGGCATTGGATGATAATTTTGACCAAAATCGGTGCTGATAATAGAACGATCCATTCCGATTATATCCATCGCTGAAATTAACTCTTTTGGGTCTAGTCTATAAGTTGTGGGCATCATTACATGTATGCAGTGCTCAACAAACGCTCCTTTGTCTGCAATCGCTTTCATTTCATCAACTGTTATACCTGTCCAATGAGCGGAAGTTGTACCATGGGTCAATACTAGGCGTTCTACCTTGGCATCCACTCCTGCTTCTATCAAAGCGAAGCATTCCTGTGTTGATATGTGTCCAGTCGCCAATACCATGTCATACTGCTTAACTATGTCCAAAATTTCATATACTTCTGGAAGCAATTTATTGTTGTCATCCAGTATAGTGATGCCTCCAGACAATCCACGATAGGCTCGATCTGATTTCGCAGAATATGTCGGCATCCACACTATGCTGGAGCCCATCTTGGCGGATGCTTCTACCGCTGAGGGATTCAACCCTCCTATTTCATAATCGGCACAAATCCCACCGATAACTGAAATATCTGGGAACAACTGACCCACGGTATAAGCCAATGGTTGAGTGGGATATTCATGAGATTTAAGTACCAATCCTCCCATTCCCATAAAGGACGCCTGCTCAACAATCTCTATTGCACTGCTACGTCGTTCTACACGCGGATCTGGACTGAAATGGACATGAATATCCACAGACCCTTTCATTAAATCGTCAATAGCATTCATCTCAATCACTTAACCTTCATATGCAAAGTATCGGTATTATAGCCACATAACCGGCCAAGTTAAACCTTATTTGCATGTCCTCAAAAAAAATCTTTGAATATTTACGAATTCAGGTTACAATTGTTACGAATCACACAACTAGAGGACCAATGAGAGTAGTAATAATACACGCGCTTCCTGAATCTATAGAACCAACCAAACTAGCATTCAAGGAAATTTATCCAGAAGCAGACTTAATCACTTTATTCGATGAAGCTTTGTTCAAGGATTTCACCGGGGAATTAACTCCAGCATTAAATGGGAGAATGATTGATCTGATAAAGTACGCGGAGAATTCTGGCGCAGATGCAATAGGCTTAGCATGCTCCGTATTCGCACCTGTAGTAGATTATGCGAAAAACATTGTTAATGTCCCAATAACATCTTCATATGAGCCAGTGCTGAAAGCAGTTCTAGAACAAGCCAATAAAATTGGGGTTATCTCAGGTGTTGAAAAAACTCTGGAAGATACTCAATATTATTTAAATAAACAAGCTAAAATGGATGGGAAAGAGATCACATCACATCCTATACTAGCAACACCACTTATGGAAGCTATGAAAAGACCTAACAACACCGAATACAACCGTATTCTAGGTGAAGCCATTAGTGATTTACCTGACGATGTAAATGACATATTACTGAGCCAGTTCTCAATGGCATCTTCTTTAGGACATCTACAAAATACTACGAATAGAAATTACTATTCGCCTCCACACTGTACCGCAAAATGGTTCAAGGATAGCCTAGTCTGAGTGGACAGTTCTTAAGTCACATGATAGGATTTTTCAAAATTTGATACGCTTTATTTACTGGGAAGGTGGTTAGAATCCACCACGGTTGCGCCACTGTAATCAATTAAGATTGTGAGTCAGGAACCATAAATAGAGCACATGGTCTGGTCTGCGCAATACAGAGAAATGACAATATCTCAAACTTGCAGCAAGGCAAGTTTTTTTTTCGAACGATTAGCAGAGAACCAGAAAGAACGGCATAAAAATGAGATCAATATTAAAATTAATGCTAATCATAAGTGTGTTACTGATTGCCGGGTGTAGTTCGCATACAAATACAACGGATCACTATGTTGCAGTAACAAGCCTATCTCCACTTACAAGTATTACAGAAGCAATTGCCGGGAGTAAAATTGAAGTAATCGGATTAATACCTGAAGGAGAAAACTCCCATGAATTCGAACCAGCGCCGTCCTTAGTTACAACACTTGAAAAAGCCGATGTGATAATCCTAAATGGATTTAATTTAGAAACTCATGTAATTGAACTGGCAAAAACCAGCAAAAAAGAAACCACTGACATTGTATTGCTAGCAGACATACATATACCCGAAAGTAATTACAAATTTGACTTCTCATTCCCTGAAGAGAACGGTCATCCAAATCCACACACATGGACAGATCCCATGTTAGGGTTAACATTTGCAGAAGAAATAACAAAAAGATTTACTGATCTAGATCCCGATAATAGCGATTATTATCAGAGCAATTATGAAAGTTTTAAAGCTAGGATTATGGACTTAGATCAACTAATCAAAGATTCCGTAAGTAGCATACCGCCGAACAATAGGAAATTGCTCACTTATCACGACTCATTCCCTTATTTTGCTGAAAGATATGGATTAGAAATCATTGGAGCCATACAGCCTTCCGACTTTTCAGAACCAACCCCTAGAGAAGTGATAGACCTAATAAAACAAATAAACAAGCATAATCTTCCTGCAATTTTTGGCTCGGAAGTATTCCCTAGTCCGATCTTGACTCAATTAGCAAAAGAATCAAATGCTGAATATATAGATGAATTGAGGGATGACGACTTACCGGGTGAGCCAGGCGATCCAGCCCATACATACTTTGGATTACTAATTTATGACCTAGAAATCTTGGTGCGAGGCCTTGGAGGGGACACATCAGGTATAAACGAATTCGACGTTTCTCCCACATTTGAAGGTCAAACCAAAACTAAGTACCCACAATAGATATGCTTTACCAGAGTCAAAATAGTCTCTCCGAGATATTAATACAATTTGATAGCGTTAGCGGAGGTTATGAAGGGGAAATGACCTTAAATAACATCAATTTGATAATTAAAAAAGGAGAATTTATAGGAATGCTAGGCCCAAGTGGTTCTGGCAAAACTACTTTACTAAAGTCTGTTCTAGGAGATATTCGAATATACAGCGGGGAAATAATCATTAACGGCAAGGACGAATACAAAAACGAATTAAATATTGGATACGTACCTCAATTAGAAACTATAGATTGGAACTTTCCAATCACCGTGCGCCAATTAATTGAAATGGGAATGATACGCACCAGCAAGTATTTCCCGTGGATAAAAAAAGAAGGGAAACTAGCCGTTGAGGCTATTAGTAATCGGCTTGGGCTAGAAGAACTGATGAATCGGCAAATCAGAGAATTATCAGGAGGCCAACAACAACGTACCTTCTTAGGAAGGGCATTAGTATCAAACCCAGATGTCTTGATCCTAGACGAGCCAACTAGTGGGGTGGATATTCGAACTAAAGAAGAAATAATGGCTATTCTCAATTCATTGAATCATCAGGGAGTGACCATATTAATGACTACACATGAAATAAATTCAGTAGCGTCACAACTACCAAGAGTCATTTGTTTAAAGAATTCAATCATAGCTGATGGGTCACCCAACGAGATATTCACTGAAGAGAATTTTTATGCTACCTACGGTGCAACAGTGAAAACAATTGAACATGACGGAAGCAAATTTGTAATAGAAATGTTGTAACTTCACACAACCTATAAAGGTATAGGAGGAATTATTTTTACACTAATAGAACCGCTACAGTATGAGTTCTTTCTTAAGGCAATGCTTTGCGCCTTACTGGTAGGAATGTTATGTGGAGTTATCGGGGTATACATAGTTATGCGAGGTATGTCGTATATCGGACACGGATTATCTCATGCCATCTTTGGAGGCGCGGTAGTTTCATCTTTAATGTCAATTAACTTTTTCATCGGAGCTAGTGTGTGGGGATTCATATCTGCTGTCCTAATCAACTTAGCAACTAAAAAAAAGACCATCGGAGCTGATGCCGCCATAGGAATAATCACTACTGCAAGCTTTGCCCTAGGCATTGCCATAATCAGCAAATTTAAGACTTTCACACGTGGTTTTGACGCAGCTTTATTTGGCAATGTACTCGGTATAACAAATGCCGATCTAATAGCAGTTATTTTCGTTACATTATTTGCCTTCATAATAGTCTTGGTGTTTTACAAACAATTATTATTTGCAACCTTCGATTACGACGTAGCCAAATATTACGGTGTTCCGGTTATTTGGATAGACGTAATATTCTCAATGACCTTGGCAGCGACCATAGTTGTGTCCATGCAAGTGCTAGGAGTAACTCTTATTGCTGCCGCGGTTGTAATACCTGCTGTGGTATCCAGATTACTTACAAATAATTTCCTACACATGCTAATATTTTCTACAATAATAGGGGGATTCTGCGGGTTGTTTGGAATCTATTTGAGTTATTACTTGGATATCGCTTCAGGAGCATCAGTTGTCTTGTTCTCTTCTCTGTTGTTTATCATCGCGCTCTTATATTCCACTTATAAAGGTCGTATTACACGCACTATAAATATCAGAAAGAACAAATTCCATTTATAAAGATAGAATCACTCGTACCATAGATATCAGATGGAACAAAGAATATGATTATTGGGCAATTTAAACTATAATGCCACAATAATATAACAATACACAATTTATATGACAGAACTTATTATTCAAAAACAAAGACAAATCCTACTGATTTTCTTATTTATAGGGCACACTGGAATCCATTGGTTTAAACAAATGTTTCCAGTTATTCTCCCATATATCAAGCAGGACCTTGAGTTATCAAACGTGGAAGCCGCAACCATAGTAACTGCGAATGAGGTAGCAAGCGGCGGCCTAACAGTGCCTTCGGGAATAGTTGCGGACAAATACTACAAACACCGAGCAATAATATTAGGTGGAGCCGTAGGGCTATGCGGTTTAGCATACTTCTTCGTAGGATTTTTTGCCAATTATCTATTTGTGATTCTAGGATTTATGGTTTTAGGGCTGGCATCAGCTTTATGGCATCCTCCTGCACAATCCTCTTTGTCTACATTTTTCCCAGATAAACGCGGGTTTGCCCTTGCTGTGCATGGAGTAGGAGCTAGTATAGGAGACTCAATAGGGCCACTCTTAATCGGATTTATATTGGTCTCTGTTGGCTGGGTTTATTTATCAACAATTCAATTCGCAGTAGCCATACCATTAGGAATAATAGTTTTTATCGCAACAAAAAATCATTTTAATACATCTATGGAATCACCTACATTATCATCCTACATATCAGGAATTGGCAGTCTAGTAAAAAACCCATACGTCCTCACAGTAATGTTTGGAGGTAGCTTCACAGGGATGGCCAGATTAGCTATATTCGCATTCCTAGGTATCTATCTTACAGAGTATCTAGGATATTCGTCTGTGTGGTACGGCATAAACTGGGCATTGTTGTACGTTATGGGAATAGTCTCTCAGCCAATAATGGGATACCTTTCAGATAAATTCAGCAGGAAAACTGTGGTACTACCAGCTCTCTTAATATTAGCTATATGCTACTTTTTGCTCCCTCTCGCTCCAAACCCAATAATATTAGGGATTATAATTGCAATAATGGGAATGTTCTTCTACGGAATAAGTAACATTACTACCGCAGCTGTATTAGATGTCGCGTCTTCTCAACTTCAAGGCACAAGCACAAGTGTGGAGGGCTTATTCAGACAGGTTTTCACTCTTCCATCGCCCATCATAGCAGGGATAATAATCGACTCATTCGGAATAACCTACGTATTCTACTATGCTGCTGCTATGGTATTCATCGGATCAATTTTTTGGATGTTTATTAAAATTCCAAAATCTTAATCCAAACACATCCACCAATGATGCTCCGATAATCAGGATAGTTCCTAATATCTGCCTCAACGTTATTTGTTCCTGAGTTAAGATAGCCGCAGATACCAAGCTAACGACTATTTCAAACATCATTCCAAGACCCATTTTAACCGCATCCAAGGCATGGACAGCATAAATTATCAACCATAGAGGCAGTGTTACCCATACAGTAGAAAACAAGATGATCCATAAACCACTCGACCAGCTAAAATTGTCTAAGGTTATACCCACACCTTCACCAGATCCAAAACTCGATAACAGGATAAATGCCCCGCATGTAGGACCAATAAACACCAATTTATACCAAGTACCAATGGCCCGACCACTATTAAAAAAAGTCACTGCGATAGCAAATAAGAATCCACTAAGTATGCACATCACATTTCCTGTCATGCCGTCCATATCTAGGTTACCGAATCCTAGTACTAGTACTAATCCAGTCAACCCGAACACTATCGCGGACACCCGATCCACCGTAAATTTAATTTGAGCAAAGAAACGACCAATAAATATGCCCCAAACAGGAGATAAGTAAAATAACAATACTGCATTAGCGATAGATGTGTACAAAATCCCTTGGGTGTACAAAGATATGGCAGCTGCAACACATATACAACCAAGTACATTTCTTAGATCCATAGCTCGTACAAATCCTTTTGTACTTAATGAAAAACAAATACTTATTCCTCCAGCTATGAAAAAACCTATAGATGAAAAATAAGGAGAACCACTTAAAATCTCAATTTGTCTAACCGGAATCCAGTACGTGCCCCAAAATAAAGTAGACAGGAACACAGCAAGTCTTGGATTAACTATGTAATTAGTGTGAACCATTGTAGGTCAATTCATATTGGAATAAAATATATTAAGATAATTAAAGAGAGCAAAAGAATTGCATCTAGGCTGTTTCATAATTGGAATAATATTTTCTACCATGTTCGTCATATTTCTATTTGCGTTCAGGGTCTTTTTGTAGAACGATTCCCATCACACAAATGGGTCAATCTCAACCATCCTTCGTATCTCTTCCGCTACTTCTAAATCAGTCTTTCGAGTACCATCGGTTTTAATCCAAGTCCCTCCTCTGTCTTTCCATCTTTGAAGATTATTTGGATTCCTTAACCAATAAGACTTATGATTTGATGAAGGTTTTTTACTCATAACAGTAGCAGCCCAAACAAGTCATAAAATAACTAGAGCATCCGCTGCTTTAACCCCCTGGCCTTTATCTAGGACCATAACAGGATTAAGATCTAATTCTTTAACTTCTTCACTTAAAGAAGCACCAAGCTGTGACAAATTGACTAACAGGTGCGCCAAAGCCTCAATGTCCTTGGGAGATGCTCCTCTGAATCCTTTAAGAAGCACTGACGCATTTACTTCATCGATCATTTCAAATGCATCCTGTTTTGATATCGGACAGATACGTCTAGTAACGTCTTTATATACTTCTACACTCGTTCCACCAGATCCAAACAATATTACCGGCCCCAATTGCTCGTCAACAGTCAATCCAGCCATAACTTCAATCCCACCTGTAACCATTTCTTCTACCAAAACTCCATTTATGTTTTTAGCATCAGAAACTTTTTTTGCTGAGTCGATAATTTGATTAAACACTGATCTTACTTCGACATCATCTTTTACGTTAACCCTAACCACTCCTGCTTCAGTCTTGTGCAAAATTTCACTAGAATCCACTTTTAAGACTACAGGGAAACCCAGCTTATTGGCGGCCTCAACAGCTTCATCCGAACTTTGAGTTAAGAATCTTTGCGGAGTTATAACACCCCAATTCTCTATTAACTTTTTGGATTCATCCTCTGAAAGCTGAGATTTCGACAAAGATTTAACGTGTTTAATTGATTCCTTCTGTATTGCAGATAACTCAAAAGTACTATCAGAAGCATTTTGTGCCATATAGTCTGCTCTTTTATGATAATCCACCAGATGTTTAAGGGCGTAACCCAATTTATCTGGAGTATAGAATAAGGGAATCTTGGCTTCTTGCAATTTCTGCAAAGTGGATTCTTCGACCCTACTTCCTGTCCATAAATACACTAATTGTTTTTGTTGTCCTTCAGGAGCTGACAAATATCTCGACCGAGCTTCTATTACTTGATTAATTTGTTCTTCGCCTCCAGCACTAGCAACCACTAAACAACCCATATTGTCCCCCGCTATCATGTTATCCATGATGCTTGGGAAAGATTCACTGTTTGCAAATCCAGTTACATCAGAAGGATTTGAAGCCCAGCCGCGTCCTTGCAATACTTTGTTGATCCCATCCTTTGATTTGGAATCTAATTCAGGTAGATCTAGTCCCGCCTGACCTAACATATCAGCCGTCAATGAACTTATCCCTCCTGAATGAGAAACTACAGATATCCCTTCACTATTTAGCCTGCCAGTTTGAGCAAACAAATTGGAAATCTGTAATAAGTCATCATAATCTTGAACACGAATTACTCCATATTGGGAGAATGCAGCTTCATAATTTTCATCTTCTCCGGTCAAAGCAGCTGTATGGGACTTCGCAGCTCTAGTGCCAAATTGAGATTTCCCAATCTTAATCAATATAATTGGCTTCCGTTTTTTTAAGGCCAATTTAGCTACTTCTAAAAACTTTTTTCCATCTTTGAAGCCTTCTACAAATCCTGCAATCACATCCGTACTATCATCATCAATAAGGTATCTGGCGAAATCACAAAAGTCCAAATCTGCTTCATTACCTGTAGAAATTATGTAGCTGAAACCGATTTTTTCATCTACAGCCCTTACCAAGAAAGGACCAAAAGCAGAAGCTCCACTTTGACATATCAAACCTATATTCCCACTTAAACCAGCTACTCCTCTTGATGAAGAACTAGCCCAGATTCCATCTTTTATATTAGCCAATCCCAAACAATTAGGCCCGGACATTCTTAATCCAGATTCTCGGCAAAATTTCGTTAATTCACTCTGCAGATCTGCCCTATCCTGCTCTCCTCTCTCCGAAAAACCTGCCGATATAACCACAGCTGCCCGGGTACCTTTAGCATAACTTTCTTGAAGTACATTTAAAACATTGTTGTAAGGGATCACGATACCCACTACATCAGGCGCTTCTGGCAAATCTGTAACACTAGGATATGATTTCAATCCTTGGATTTCTTCGTATCTCGGATTGACTGGATAGATCCTGACTTTATCTTTGCCTCTCAACGCAGCATTGAGAAATCGACCCCCATATTGCATTCTGGGAGTTGCACCTACTATAGCCATAGATTTAGGATTTAGCATCAAGTGAATGGATTTAAGCTGGTCATCTGTCCAATAATTCATAGAGCCCTCAATATTAAGTAGAAATTCAGGGTTTCCAAAACGGAACCTAGAGTCTCGGACAATTGTAATCTACAAATCCCAAAAATCAATCACGCATAACTTTTTAACAAAATTCTATCGGACTACAAAATGGTAGTAGGACTTTGTATAATCGATATTAAACAATAAAATACAAAGTTGTCCCACATGAACGAAGATAAATTCAAAATAATAGCATTTTATGAATTCAAAACCATTGAATCTCCCCGTGAAATGCGTGGGCTGATAAAATCATTTTGTTCAACCTCAAAGATCCGAGGAACAGTCATTATCGCTACAGAGGGTATTAATGGAACAATATGTGGGTTGAATCACGATATTGACTTATTCCTGGAATTCATTTCAGAACATGGTTTTTCTAACAATAATATTAAAACTTCTCATTCCAAAATCATGCCATTTTATCGTTTGAAAGTTAAAGTGAAAAAAGAAATTATAACTTTCTATGGTGAACCAATTGATCCAACAATTACAAGAGGTGAATCCCTTACTCCAAAAGATTGGGAAAAAATCATCCAATCGGACGACGTAGTGGTCTTAGACGTACGCAATAAATATGAAACACGCATTGGTTCATTCAAAAACTCAATAGACCCAGAAACCAATTCCTTTACGGAATTCAAACAATTCATTGATTCAAAAATTTCCGACTACCACGGCAAAAAAATAGCTATGTATTGCACCGGAGGTATTCGATGCGAAAAAGCCTCCATGTACGTAAAATCTTTGGGACATCAAGAAGTGTATCAATTACATGGCGGAATTTTAAATTACCTAGAAGCTACAGAGCCTACATCTACCAGTTGGGACGGAGAATGCTTTGTATTCGATAATAGAGTTTCAGTAACTCATGAACTAAACCCAGGCAGTTATCAACTTTGCAGCGGTTGTAGAGAACCTATTTCCAGCGCTGACAAGCAATCGAAGTACTATGAAGAGGGAGTTTCTTGCCCTTCATGTTTCCATGATCTAACAGAAAATAAGATCAAAGGCTCAAGAGACAGGTCAAGGCAAATAAAACAAAATAATCTTAAAGGCAGAATTTCAACCTTTACAGAATTCAACACAGATGATTACAGGAATTTAATATGAACACATGGATTTTCTGTATGGGATGCTTTAGGGCGTTTGAAATCACTTTACCAATCTCAGATCCCGAAGATTTAAGAACCTCCAACTATGATGTTTTCAAATACAAAATGGAAATCGAGCAACAAGCTAAATCCAGTACAAAACCTAGTAGGTCTGAATGTCCTTATGAAAATTGCACCGATTCACTAGCATCATGGTGTTACTGGGTTGCATACAGAAACTACATTATTAATTCAACTATATGTAATGCTTCAGAATGGCCAGAGATTCCAATCTTAGGGACAATCTATAATCCCCAGTCTGTGGAAGACAAGGATACAATGTATGAAGAAGACAGTTTTGAAGAAGGAGCATCTTTATCTTTCGGGAAGTTTTTCCGTATGTTTATTGTAAAAGGGGGAAGTTTTTACGACGACCAATTACAAATAAAATCCGCCCTTCAAGTAAGACAAGAGATTCGGAGTATGTTAAAAGGCACCTAGAGTAGTTTTAAAACAATCCAAATGCTATCCTTGCGTAGAAGGAGAATGAATGATAATCGAATCAACTGCACGAATAGCTATTGATGTAATAAATAAAAGCATCCAGATGCTTAACGAAAGAAATACAAAGGAATTACTTTCTACCTTCCATACTCCCCATATAATCATTGCTGAGTCCCAAACAATAATTTACAAAAATGAAAAAGAACTTAATGATAACTATTGGGACGATTTCTATAGACGTGCAGGAGATGAATGGCATCATACTGTGATTGACTGGACCGAACCAATTCATGCCACTCAAACTAAAGCACACATCTTCATGCAGTTTTCAAGATATAGTGTTGATGACCGATTACTCACCTGCGAGAAAGCTTTGTGGGTAATAAATAGGCAAAATGGCATATGGGCTGCGCAAGCACGTTCTAACTTCAATACAAACTAGCAGAAAGGACATATTTATGCTAAACAATGCTACCGCCCAAATTGCGATAGGAATCATAACTGAAAACATACGAATGTTAAACGAAGGTAATGAACAAGGATTATTAGACTTATTTCATATCCCTCATATTAGGATTTCAGAAACAGACGTTTTAATCTACAATTCACGTGAAGAACTCGAAAACGAATATTTATCTGATTTCCGTTCAAGAGCAGGAGAACAATGGCATCATACGGTTCTTGACTGGACTGAGCCAATCCATGCCACTGAAACTAAAGCTCACATATTTATACAATGGTCCAGATACACCCAGGACAATGAGCTAATAACTTCACAACAATCCTTATGGATCGTTAATAATCGCGACGGTAAGTGGGGAGTTCAAGCTAGATCCAGTTTCGCCCCAATTTAAACAGGAAGGAACTAATTATGACAATCTATTATTGGTGTTCTAGTTGCGAAAGAGCATTCCCTCAGGACAACCCTGAGTCGTGTATATACGATGATTGCAAAGGTAAAAAGAATTCATTGTTTAAATGGTCAGACTATCGCAAGCAATCTCCCGAAGCGCCCGAATTACCAGAATTTGATGTGGTATACAGATTAGATTATTTTATCAATGAAATTTAAACATCTAAACAAATGCGTAAATCAATGACTTTATTGGTTAACTATTTAACTCTGCTTATAAAAGGCGTTCTGATAGGATGCGCTGACATTATTCCAGGAATATCTGGTAGTTCTGTAGCTCTTATGACAGGTGTATATACTGATTTAATTCGAAGTATAAAATCTATCAACCAAGAATTTATATTGTTGATCTTAAAACTGAGGTTCAATACAGCTCTTGAACATATCAATGGGAAACTCCTAATCCCAATCCTAGCAGGGATTCCGATCGGTATATTCCTAATGTCTAACGCAGTTTCAGTGCTGATGTCTAATTATTCCACAGTAGTCTATGCTACTCTGCTTGGATTGTTAACCGGCACCTCATTCTTACTCGCCAAACAAATCCAAAATATAAAAATTACTACAGTGATAGCAGCCATATCAGGAGCTACTGGAGTGATGTCGATACAAAACTTGGTGCCCTCAGGTTTTGAAGCGTCCTATCCCACCTTTATAGTCGCAGGTGCCATTGCTGGATGTTTTATGATATTACCCGGAATTTCTGGCAGTTTGATGTTAGTGACTATGGGCATATACACTGACGTCATTTCTGCTATAACTGACCTGAACATAAGTCTGCTGTGCTGCTTGGGAATAGGAGTTATATCAAGCATCGCGGTGATGTCGAGAGCCATCATTTCTATGTTTCAGAATACACCAAACGCTTTCCTAGCTCTGATGATCGGGTTAATGCTAGGTAGTATTCCTGCCATATGGCCATGGGATAATTATTCTCGAATCCATTGGGAATCCGGAGCATATTTTACAAATGACATTTTCGTGGGAATCACTTTTGTCATCATAGGATTCATTTTCCCGGTCCTACTAGCAGTCAAGAATAATAGAACAAATAACTCTTAGTAATATACTGCGTTACCTGAGCCCCCTGTAGCAGTAATCACTTCTCCAGTAACAGACCAAGATTTGTTAGAGGCTAAAAATACAGTCAAATATGCAATTTCAGCAGCGTCGACCATGCGGCAAATAGCATTGCCTGATCTTGAGCCAAATTCAAATTCTTTTAGTTCCATTTCAGAAGCAGTTAAACCATGTTCTTCTCCTCTCGCGCTATACAAATCCTCCGTCCGCTCCGTCCTAGTAGTACCAGGATGTATACAATTGACGGTAATCCCATATCTACCAAGTTGTGTCGAGAGAGTCTTGGTCATATGTACTAGTGAAACGTTTCGAGCACCTCCGCTCAAATTTCCTGCATTCCTAGCATTAGCTCCACTGATGTTAATTATTCTTCCCCAATCTTGTTTCTTGAGCAAAGGTATAGCCGCTCTACTGCATCTTAAAGCACCTACGAACTTAACATCAAAATCGTTCATTAATTCCTGTTCGTCCACTCCTTCTATATATCCTACGGCTGATGGGGAGCCTCCTGGGAGAGATGCACTATTGACTAGTATATCTAGACCTCCTAATAACTCTTCGGTTCTTTCAAAAGCATTATTAACTTGCTCCGTGACAGTAACATCCACTGACAATGGAAATACTTTCACATCTGATATAGCGTTAATTTCATTAGCAGTCTGTTCTAACTGATCTATACTTCTGGAAGCTATAACTAAATCAACTCCTTCCTTGGCTAATTCTATGGCAATAGCTTTTCCTATTCCTCTGCCACCACCGGCAACAAATGCTCTCTTTCCCTTCAATCCAAAATCCATGTCTATCCTCCTACAGATTATTAAGTCTGTTTATTAGTCTTTTAGTATTTTGTCGTCACTTAAATATTCCATAAATTCAATTCTTTGAGATTCTATTAATTCTCTTACTTCAGCGCCTACCGTATACACTTCCGGAGGAATTTTATTACCTTCACGCATAGGTGATTCAATCTTATCTGCTATCCATTCCAGAAAAACCGTGTCATTCTCCCCGGGAAGGGTATATCCGTTAAATGAAATTCGAAATTCCGGCCTGTGGCCCTCTTCATGATAAATAGTTGCTTGTTTATGTACTAAGGACGCTACTTTCCTGGCTTGCCCAGGCTTAGTTTTATAAATTCTTCTAATTAAATACATTCCCATCTCCACACTTTATGTAAATTAGCTCGAGTTCCAGAAATATAACATACATATTAATGAGTATCCATAAATTATCATTTGAACGTAATTTTCTTAAAAATCAAATTCCTTTATAATGCATTCACATATGCTAAGGGGAGACATTATGGATGTTACAAACAAAATTGCTCTGATTACTGGAGCTGCCAGCGGCATAGGAGAGGGTATCGCAACCACTTTAGCAAGACAGGGAGCCCATGCGATAATCGCAGACATTAATATTAATAATGCAGAAGAAGTATCCAAGGAATTGACATCTTTAGGATTGAAAGCTAGCGCTATTGGTTTAGATGTTACTAATATTGAGTCTGTAGATAGGTGCGTCCAATATGCTTTGGAAAACTTTAAGCACATAGACATACTTGTCAACAACGCTGGGACTGTTGGATCATCCGGATGGGAGAGCCGTGAAATACCTAATGAAAATGACTGGGATTTAATCTTTGAAGTTAATGTAAAAGGAATCGTGAAAATGACGGAGGCTGTACAAGCCTCAATGATTAATAATAACTACGGAAAGATAATCAATATAGCATCCATAGCAGGAAGACAAGGTAGCGAAAGAAATCCACCTTACAATGTTTCTAAGGCCAGTGTTATTAATTTAACCCAATCTCAATCTATCCAACTAGCGAAGTACAACATCAACGTGAACGCTATATGCCCAGGGTTACTATGGACACCGATCTGGGAACGCATCGGGAACAGACGGACGATGTCACCTAATCCTGAAGAGGTAGACGCCAAGCAACTGTTTTTGGATTATGTAGCAGAAAAAATACCATTGGGCAGACCTCAATTGCCCGAAGATATTGGTAATCTGGCATGCTTCTTGGCATCAGACTATTCATCTAATATTACTGGACAATCTATTAATGTTAGCGGGGGATACTTCATGAATTAATAATTAATTCATAGAAATAGACGATCCAATTCCTTGAGTTTGTTCACTTACCAAAAATGACGCCTTATCTTTACCAGATTCAGTTTCTAGGTCAGCATCAAAGCGTTGCCCCCCGATCTCACCTATCAACTCATATTTTTTTTGAGTATAAAGTTGTCCTTCGAAAGAATCGCCTTGTATCTCTCTTGAATATTCATCATTAAGAAACATCTCTACTGCCTGCTTCATCAGAGCCTGTACATCTTCTGATGACACATACGCCGCCGCAGTTAAAAATACGTAGCCCCATCGAAAACCCCTGTGTTCTAGCATTGATGGAATATACCTCAATATATAATTTCTTTAGATAATAATACACTACTCATGATATTGAGTATTTAAATCGCAACTTAACGAATATGGTAATATAGTTCACCTGTACTCTTTATGATTTCAAAATCCAACACAAACAACAGCCCAATACGCACTCTACTCAGTGTTCCTAACTTCAGGTTCCTGTGGTTATCGGGTTCCTTTGATAACATCTGTCGCTGGGGAGACGCCCTCATTCTTGCACTGTTGGTCTTCGATATCTCTGGTTCAGCATTTAACGTGGCTAGCATATTCGTTTTGAGATGGGTTCCGATGCTACTCATGGCTCCAATTTCGGGATTCCTATCAGATAATTTAAATAGAAAATACCTTATGATGGCTACTCGTGGGTGTAGCGTGGTGATCTCTATAATAATATTGCTCTTGTTAATCTCAAACAGTATAGAAATCTGGCATCTCCAAGTATTATCTTTTGGATTAGGCCTATGCTATACCATGGATTTTGCAGCAAGGCGTACCTCAATACATGACGTAGCTAAATCAGAAAATATGTCAACTGCAATGTCACTAGAAATCATAACCAACACTTTCGGCAAAATCGCAGGGCCATTGTTTGCAGGGTCTCTAATCGCGACTCTTGGATACTCCGGAGCAATGATTTTAGTTTTGATTTTCTATTCTATATCACTAATATTCATATCATTACTTAGGTTCGAATATACCATCACCAAGATACACATTACCGACATTAAAAAATCTGTGATCACTGGTTTTAAAGCAGGGTTTGGAAATAAAATGATCCTAGGGGTTTTCCTTGGAAGCATAATATACAACGGCTTAGCATTTAGCTCCGAAGGAATTTATCCAGTGATAGCAGAGGAGCATCTCAATGCAGGACCTTTTTTAACAGGGTTACTAATATCTGCATTAGGAGCTGGGACTCTTGTAGGGGCTTTAGTCCTGACCACAATTGGGAATATAAGATATCAAGGCAGGTTATTCATTACCGGAATATTCATTCAGCTACTCTCTGCATTGTTATTCTCTCTATCAGACCTATATTTGCTGTCCTATTTCTGTTTGTTTTTAGGAGGCCTTGGTAATTCGTTATTCAGTTCAATGCAGACATCAATTATAGTAATAGAGGCAGATTTGAAGCATAGAGGTTCTGTACTTGGAACATTAGGACAATGTATAGGCATATGCTCAATGGGTGGATTGATAGTTGGATTCTGGAGCAACCATTTTGGCGTGACAAACGCGGTAGGTATCAATGGCACCTTAGGAATCACACTATTAGCACTATTGTTTGTCCTATCTCCATTATCTAGAAATCCTGTACGAACTAATAATTAACCCACTACATAGACATTGAAATGATTACTGATTTCCAGTAAGGTACTTGTAAAATACAGGCCTATAGGCAATTATGAACAGAGAATCCATATCAAAATTCGCACATACATTTTCACAAAACCCATTAAACAGGGGCGAGACAGAGCGCCGTGACGAACAGTGGATATCTAATCAAATTAACAATCCAAACAGCAAATTCATGGTCTTACATGACCTAAATATTCTCATAGAAGAAACCGGACAAAGACAATCGTTAAGGTGGTTACCCCAGGAAGAAATCAAAGACCTTGAATTGCAAAGTACTCCGGTGTTACTGGGTATCCAAGACGAAATCACCCATTTTGCAATATCAATTTCAGACGCTAGCGCGTCTAATTTCATCGATTCTGATAAAAATGAGTTTATCGATGCTAGGGCATGTGCAAGTTTCTTAGAACCAGAAATCATAGGAATCATCGCCCAAGCACGTATACAAATTAACTGGCATCAAAAAAATAAATTTTGTTCAGTATGCGGCGAGCCGAATGAAATTTATAGAGGTGGCCAAGTATTGCGATGCTCTGCATGCAAAAATGAGACATTTCCCAGAACCGATCCGGTAATAATCATGGTAGTAACTAATGGTAATACATGTTTATTGGGGCAATCCCGAGGCAGACTATCTCAAACAAATACTTATTCAGCCCTAGCTGGATTCATGGATCAAGGAGAATCTATAGAAGAGGCAGTTGCGAGAGAAGTAATGGAAGAAGCAGGATTAGAAGTAAAAAACGTCACCTACCATTCTTCGCAGCCATGGCCTTTTCCTAACTCATTAATGATTGGATGTCATGCTGAAGCAAAAACAACGGATATACACATCGATGATGAGGAAATGGTATCAGTAAAATGGTTTAGCAAAGAGGAAGTCCTACTAGCTCTCAAAGGAGAGAATCCAAATCTGAATTTACCCGCGCCTATTGCAATAGCACATCATCTTATAAAATCCTGGGCGCAGGCCACTTAATCTGAACCCGCTTGCAAAGAAGCATTAATTTTATTCAGATGGAAATAAAAACCTCCTGCATTAATAAGTTCTTCGTGGGTGCCAGACTCGATAATAGATCCATGATTAATCACAAATATTTTATTCACATTCCTTATAGTGGACAATCTGTGCGCAATCACAAATGCAGTTCTGTCTTTAAGCACTTTTTGTAACGCCTGTTGAATCATTATGTCAGAATATGTATCCACGTTAGAAGTCGCTTCATCTAGGACCAATATTCGAGGATTTGCGGCAATTGCTCTAGCAAATGAAATTAATTGCCTTTGACCTATACTCAAATTAGAACCCCGTTCATCCAAGACTGTATCATAACCGTGTTCTAATCCTATTATGAAATCGTGAATTCCTACCAGTTTAGCAGATTCTATTACCGATTCATCAGATACTTCTTGATGGCAATATCTTATATTCTCCCACACCGTATCCGATATCAGATATGGTTGTTGCAACACCATACTCATTTGGGTTACCAAGGATTCTCGTTTGACATCTTTTATATTAATTCCATCAATTTCAACCGTGCCATCAATCACATCATAAAAGCGAGACATAAGGTTAATAATCGTGCTCTTACCTGCTCCAGTTGGACCTACAAGAGCAATAGTTTGTCCTTTTCCTACACTAAAATCTACGTTTTCCAAAACAGGGATGCCCTCTATGTAATGAAAATTGACGCCTTTAAATTTAACATCTCCTTCAATCAGAGGCATATCTTCTGCATCTGGTTTGTCTTCTATCTCAGGTTTCACATCAAGTAATTGAAATATCCTGACACCCGACGCCATGGATCTTTGAAGCTGGGTATACTGCATTGTCAAATTACGTATTGGATCAAAAAACCTTTGAATAAATAATATAAAAGCGACCAACACGCCCACTTCCAGTGTACCGTTATATACCCACCAACCACCAACCAAAATTACAAAGCCCATTGATATACCAGTTAGACCTTCTACTAATGGTTGAACACCACCAGAGTACATAGAAGCTTGTATATTAGCGTTAAGATGCTCTCTGTTAAGTCCATCAAATCTATTTAAATTAAGAGATTGTCTATTAAAACTTTGGACCACCCTTACTCCAGCAAGATTTTCTTGCAACGCTCCATTGACCATAGCTATCGCCGTTCTAATTCTTACAAATGATCTTTTTGCAAATTTCTGCCAAAAAGCCATCAATAAAACCAAAATTGGTAGTACCGCAAAAGTCAACAATGATAATTTCCACGACATTATCATCATCATCGAAATAATTCCGACCAGACTTAAAACATCAGCTAGGGTAAGAACCAACAAAGAAAATGTCTCTTGTAACTGTAAAATATCATTTTGAACTCTAGACATTATTCGTCCGACTTCGGTTCTAGCAAAAAATGAAGGAGATAATGACTGCAAATGATTAAACAGTTGTGTCCTCATAGAATATAAAATACCTTGGCCTACTTTAGAAATTCCAACAAACTGTAAGTAGTTGGATACGTAATGGACAACGCTAGTTATCGCAAAAACGACTATAACCAATCCTAGATTACTGCTTTTTCCTGTGCCAATAAATGGCTGAATATTAGAGTCTATCCCCCATTTAACTATCACGGGAATGCATACAGTCGCAGCGGTATATACTAAAACTGCTGCAAGACTAAATAAGGCCCATCCACGGTACAGTCCCACATAACTGAATAACCTGATAACAACTTGACCGTCGTAAACTCTCCCCAGTTCATCCTCTGAACTCGATACTAGAGAACCTCCACCACCAGTCCTCTGCTGGGCACCACTAACGGAAAAACCCATTCCCCCTTGTCTCATATTACACTTCCTCCGGGGATGCAGGATTCAAACTTGCATCCAAAATCACATCAGACTCGAAGTCATGTTGATAATCATAAATATCTTTATAGGCACCACCCAAACCATATAGAGTTTCGTGATTTCCTTCTTCAATAATCTTCCCTTTATCCATTACTATAATGTAATCTGCATCTCGCACCGTACTAAGTCTATGAGCAATTACAAAGGTTGTTCGATTCTTCATTACATTTCTCATGGCTTCCCGAATCCTGAACTCTGTCTCAACATCTACACTGGATGTTGAATCATCAAGAACCAAAATTGGTGGATCCATAAGTAGAGTCCTTGCTATCGCTAATCTTTGGCGCTGTCCGCCAGACAACGTGGCCCCTCTTTCTCCAACCCACGTATCGTATCCATCAGGCAATGACTGGATATAATCATCTAATTGAGCTATTTCCGACACTGCTCTGATGTCAGACAAATCAGCTCCTTCCATACCATAGGATATATTCTGTCTGATAGTAGCGGCAAAAAGGAATATATCTTGCGCTACAATCCCTATATTTTTTCTTAAAGACGCAAGGGTATAACTGTTAACGTCTATTCCATCAATCAATACAGAACCTTTATTAGGATCGTAAAACCGCGAAACCAGATGAACTAAAGAGCTCTTACCGCTACCAGGAGCCCCTAAGATTGCGGTGACCTGCCCCGATTTGACTGATAAGTCTATTCCATCTAGGACATAATCAGAGTCTTTATAACCAAATTTAATATTTGAAAAATGTACATCCCCGGAAGGACGCTCCATGATTTTTGCGCCTGGTTTTTCAATGACAGGAGAAGGGGAATCAATCACTTCAAATACTCTCTCTCCTGCAGGGATTGCTCTTGAATAACTATTTATTATCCATGCGGACATGCGGATAGGAAAATTTAGTATATTTAACAAAAATATGAATTCAGTAAGCTGCCCTATGGTAAGAGAGCCATTAATAACTCTGCTGCCTCCAAAATATAAAATTATCCCAATACCCAGTGTAAAAAAGAAAGTAGTGGTAGAACTGTTACTCGCCTCTAATTTATTTGAAGCAAAGGTTATATCAGAGAGTTCTTCCGCTTTGACAGAAAATTTACCTTTTTCATACTCTTCCGCAGCAAATGCTTTTACAACAGGAATTCCTGACAAATTCTCTTGAAGAATTGTTATTAATTCTCCTGTTACTTCTTGTACCTTAGCCCATAGTAATCGTAACTTATAAATAATGGTTGTAGCTCTTATTATCAAAACAGGAACAAAGATT
>CETM01029060.1_pt1 | contig 35422 bp, 25 predicted proteins | sample 361451 | NCBI WGS metagenome assembly CETM01 (sample SAMEA2622690, study PRJEB7988) | marine metagenome | isolation source: saline water (ENVO:00002010), including
CTCGTCATGGGCAAAATTCAAGGCATTCCGAATAAACTCGTACGCCTCAGCGGTGTAACGAGTATCTTTGGCCAACAAATCCATCAATGGATTCGAAAACTCACTCATCATGATTGGCTATTACCCTCAGATTCATTTCCCGGTTTACGATTTCCACCACGTCGGCGACGCTTACGACGTTGCGTGGATGTGGCGGCGTTTTCAGACGAGCGTTGATTCGCTGGATCCGAAACCTCCTTTGTAGTCACTGAATCAGATTCTGACTACCCGTCTTTGGCTTTTCCTGAGCTCCGCCGATTCCCGCGACCACGACGACGGCGTTTACGCTTACCTTTTTGCTCGGGATCTGCCTCAGTCGACTCTTCCAAGAAAGGCTCAGCAGGCATCGTCCTCAGCGTGGCGTCGATTTCGTCTGCCCGTGCCTCAGCCAGCAAACGCTCTCCTTCGGAAACCTGCCGGTCATAGTCCGGAGATTTACGGTCCAGAACGGTGAGAATTTCAGAAACATGTAACATCAGCCGGCGACCACTCTCTAGTTGAATCAGGAGTTGCTGACTGATGATCTCCTGATTCAAAACTTTTCCTCGACCGGAATTGGTGATCACTTCGGTCCCTGCTCGAGGTAATTCGTCCTGCAGTGACAGGTAGGTATCGTATTCATATCGCAAGCAACATTTCAAACGTCCACAGCGACCTGAAATCTTCGTCGGATCGAGCGTTGCTTTTTGCAACTTCGCCATCTTCATTGAAACAGGCGGCATTTGCAGAAGGTGCGTATTGCAACAGACCGGTTTTCCACAATCGCCATAATCCGCCAACAACTTTGCTTCATCCCGAACACCAATCTGACGCATCTCGATCCGCATCTGGAATTCTGCTGCCAGGTCTTTTACAAGCTGCCGAAAATCCACTCGATCCTCAGAAATGTAATAGATGATCAGTCGTTCACCACCGAATAGCTTTTCGACTTCTGCCAATTCCATGTCGAGTTGATGCTTTTCAACAATCTTCTGACTACGTTGGAAGTAATCACGCTGTTGCGTACGTAAACGATCCAACTCCTGATCATCGTCTGCCGACATCCGGCGAATGATCTGACCGTTCGACGGATTTTTCATCTGAGCGATCGCATTTTCAGTGGCTTCACAGAGAACTTCCCCGGTCTCTAAACCCCGGTTAGTCCGCACCACGACCTGATCTCCCCGAGCAAACTCGTCATTTCCACGAGTCGCCAGGACGCCCAATAATCGCATGGAACCATAACGCGTGATGTATTTAGACATACCCGGACAGAGACCTTTTGCACTGCGAGCACATCGACGGCATTGTTGTTACGACGAAGAAAAGCGATTGCTTAGATGATGCTAATCCCGACAATACGACAGGGAGAGCAGAAGATATCCTGTTACCAGGTTCTCATCTGCTTCCAGCCAACGAGTACTCTTGTTGTTTATCCACGATCCATTACGTTTCTGTCGACGAGCGAGTTCGGCAATAAGCTCTGACCGCCAATGATGCGTCTTGCCTTTAGCATCCTCAATTTCATCCACTCCTAATGCCTTCAGAGTTTTGGCAAAGGTATGGATGTAATAGAAATGACCTTCCGCTCCCATCCCGGGATTCTCGGATAAGTCATAATTCTTTTGAATCCAGGAGACTGCCGCCTTCACGCGTTGGTCATCGTCATCCACTCCGGCATAAATCATGCTCTTCAAACCAGCATAGGTCATCGATGCATAACTACGTAATCCACCATTAGCCGTCTTGCCAGCCTGGCTTGTACCGCCTGCAGCTGGAGTGTAGTAAAAGCCACCATCTTCAATCTTAGTGGCAAACTCGGTGGTATTATGTTCCGACTCCAGGTTTTGAGTACGGGAAACAAATACTAATGCCGCCTGAATCGCCGCATCATCTGCAGAAGCTCCACTTGCCACTAAGGCATCAATAAAAAATGACGTGTTGCTCAAGTCCGGTCGTTTGTGCTTGCCATACCCCTGACCACCCCACTCCGGAGCATTCCTGGCTACCTTCCCATCAGCACCCACCTGAATACCTCGGACAAATTGATTGGCCTTACCAAGTACTTCGTCGTAACGACCATCCTGATTAGCTTCCACTAAGGCAAGAATAGCCAGACAGGTTTCGTAATTTCTATAGAGCGATCCATCCTGATGGATACCGCCGTCTTCACGCACAAACCCTTCAATGAATTTTAATGCTTTGGCAACCATTGGATCTTCCAGTGGTCTGCCACTTTTGATCAACGCTGCAGTCACAAGGGAAGTAATGGCCGGACTCGCTTCTTTTGAAAAAGAACCATCTTCGGCCTGACCTGTCGTCCGCAAATACTGAATCGCCCGATTCACCATTTCATCGACCGTTTGCTGCTCTTTTTCACTCAAATCAGCGGCCTGTAACTGAGGTAAACCCACCATCAATGCACACACAGCAAATGCCAGAAGTCGACTCAACATACTACGTTTCCAATACTCTATTGATTGTTTTTGGTTTCTCTGTTCTATATCCCCGATTCGACTCCACCCAGGGCTCGTAATCTTTCCCCTGAAGATGCGAAGAGGCTTTGCGGAGAGCTTTCTCTTGCGTCGTTAATTATATAGCAACAAACAAAGCGCAGGAAATCACCTACACGATGAAGTGTTAAACTGCGTAAGCAAGAATTAATTCGCAACGAGACAGTTAGTCAAGAACCGCAAGGATGTCGTTGACTGACATAATTAGAAGCTCTTCTTCCATCACCTGAATTTCCGTTCCGGCATAGGAATTAAAGAGGACTCGGTCACCTTCATTTACTTCAGGAGCAGACCGCGATCCATCGGGTAGCATCACGCCATCGCCAATAGACAGGACTCGACCCTGTTGAGGTTTTTCTTTTGCCGAGTCAGGAAGCACGATGCCTCCGGCTGTAACATCTTCAGCCTCAACTCGTTTCACTACAACCTTGTCGCCAAGAGGCACAACGTTCATGCAATATAGCCTTCAAATAGACCTAGAATCAAATAATTCAATATCGCCATTCTGCAACGCCCATCGACCAGATGCAACCATTGCCGAACTTTGTTCTCTCAGTTTTTATTCGCCGGCAATCGCAGCTTTGGCCTGAGCAACCACGTTTTCAGCGTTAATGCCAAAGTGGTCATAGAGAATGCCAGCCGGTGCGGATGCTCCAAACCCAGTCATCCCTACAAATTTTCCTTCCGAACCGATGTAACGATCCCACCCCATTCTCAATCCTGCTTCACATCCAACTCGAGCTGTCACAGCCGGAGGAAAGACTGAGTCGCGGTATTCTTTTGACTGCTGATCAAACAACTCCCAACAAGGCATACTGACCACTCTCGCGGAAATACCTTCCGCAGCCAATTGCGTCTGGGCTTCCAGACAAATATGTACTTCACTTCCCGTGCCAGCTAAGATCACCTGAGCTTCCCCGTCACTATCTTTCAGCACATAAGCTCCCTTCGATGTGCCACAGGCCGGAGCATATTGTTCGCGACACAATGTAGGTAAACCCTGTCGAGTTAATACGAGCATCGAAGGTTGCGATTGTTGTTTCGTCAGTGTTTTATACGCCTGAGCAACTTCATTCGCATCGGCCGGGCGATAAACATTGACACCCGGAATCGATCGGCACGATGCCAAATGAGAAACCGGTTGATGGGTAGGACCATCTTCGCCTAAGCCAATGGAATCGTGCGTCATAATGTACAACACATCCTGATGCATGATACTGCTCAATCGAAGAGCAGGTCTCAAATAGTCGGTGAAGACAAAGAACGTCGCACAGTAAGATCGCAATCCGGATAACGACATACCATTACTAATGGCGGCCATGGAATGTTCACGAATGCCAAAGTGGAAATTTCTTCCTCCATAGTTTTGAGGGCTAAAATCGCCAGTATCCTCAAAGTTCAGATTCGTCATGTTCGACGGTGCCAGGTCTGCACTGCCGCCTAACATCCAGGGATATTTTTCGGCGAGTGCATTGAGTACTTTACCGGAAGATACCCGAGTCGCCAGTCCTTTTTCATCTGCTTCAAACGTTGGAATTCCATCTTCCCAATCTGCAGGCAGGCCGCCACTCCAAATCGTCTCCAATTCCTTAGCAGCAGCTGGTTTCGCAGCTTGATAGGCTTCGTAAGACGACTGCCAGGTTGCCCGTGCACTAGCTCCGCGTTTACCAATACCCGCCTGAAAATGCTCGGCAACACCTTCCGGCACGAGGAATTGTTGATCCGCAGGCCAGCCGTAATACTCTTTGGTTAGCGCAACTTCGTCCGGGCCTAATGGTGAGCCGTGAGCTGCATGAGAATTCGCCTTATTGGGTGAGCCGTACCCAATAACACTCTTGAGAATTATCAAAGTCGGTTTGTCATCTGTATTTTGGAATTCAGCAAAAGCTGAACGAATGGCATCCAGATCATTGGCATCGTCCACCGTGACAGTGTGCCAACCAAGCCCCTGATATTTCGTCGCGACATCTTCGGTATAAGCCAGATCACATTCGCCTTCGATCGTGATGTTGTTGTCGTCATAGATCCAACAGAGGTTGGAAAGCTTAAGGTGACCGGCAACCGAAGCCGCTTCACAGCCAATCCCTTCCATTAAGTCTCCATCACTACAAATCACATACGTGTCAAATCCAAACAGACTCGTCTCGGCCGAATCGTAACGAGCGTTGTACCACTTACCGGCAATCGCCATGCCGACACTCGTACCAACTCCTTGCCCAAGCGGTCCGGTGGTCATCTCAATTCCTGCAGCTTCACCAAACTCCGGGTGCCCGGCACATGGACTGTGCAATTGACGAAAATTGCGGATGCTATCGAGTGAAATAGACAACTCGTCCAAAACACTACCTTCTTCATCCACAGCTTTGATGCCTGCTAAGTGCATAATCGAGTACTGCAGCATGGAGGCATGGCCACATGACAGCACAAATCGATCGCGCGCTGGCCAGTTTGGATCTGCAGGATCATAATTCATGACCTCGTTCCAAAGCACATAAGTAACCGGAGCAAGTGCCATCGGTGTGCCTGGATGGCCACTGTTGGCTGCCTGAACGCCATCCATAGATAACGTACGAATAGTGTTAATGGCTAACCGTTCAATATTTGCAGGTGTTTCTGACATGGATCTATCGTTTTTAGTGTAAAAAACTGCTCATTCAGCATAAAAAAAGTGTCTGCCCCTTAAGCTAAAAGAGACAAACAAGGCTGATTTCCAAAGTTTACCACTCAAATCCGGTCTTGGGTAGTTACGCCGCCAGCTAGCACACTTTTAACCTTTTTTTCTAGCGTTTATTGGTTATTACCAATTCATTCACTAGAATAAACGCTCGTAAAACTCGTCTAATCGGAACAACCAAACCATGGTCACAGCTCACCTGTGTATCGCTTTGGGCCCACTTACGGTTTACCTGCTGCTAATGGGCCTTATCAATGCTTCACGACAACCGTTCGTGACTAGTGGTGCACGTGATTCGTTCACTCTGGCACTGGGTGTTGCCGGCCTGGTAATGATTGGACCATTACGGCTATTTGTACCGGAACAGGCACTTTCAGCATTCGGTCCGTGGACCTGGGTACTGCTGGGTTCGTTTTACATTCTCAGTGTTCTTCTGGTGGGAATGATTAGTAAACCCCGATTAGTCGTCTACAACATCACTGCAACACAATTGCGGACCACACTGGGAAGTCTGGTTGCTGAAATGGACAAATCAGCAAAATGGGCCGGCGACAGTGTTGAATTGCCCGAACTAGGTATTCAGCTCAGTATCGAATCAAAAAACACAATGCGTAGCTGCCAAATCGTGGCCGTTGGACACAATCAAAACCTGGCTAACTGGGCTCGGTTAAGAGTCGAGCTGTCAGCGAAGCTGAACAAAGTCAATGTCACTGCAAACCCATACGCGCTTTCTATGATCGGCTTTGCTCTGGTACTGGGAACGGTCATTGCCTTACAGATCATTCAAAATCCTCAAATCGTGATGGATGACCTGCGAAACTTCCTGCGGCTTTAAGACAACCTTGTCCCCAATCTGCTCCATCGAGTACAGTTCCGATGTGGTTATTGTACTCAAGAGAACTCGGGGAAAACTCTGAACATGTCTGAACCAAATACAAATCGAGACAAACTCGATCAACGCGTTACTAATCTGGAATCCCTGTTTACCCACCTCGAACAGACTGTTTCGGATCTCGATGGCGTGGTTGTCGATGGACACAAGAAAATTGTCGAACTCTCCGACAAAGTGGATAACCTCGAGAAAAAGATCGAATCTCAAAAACATGATTTCCCTGATGAGATTCGGGATTTGCTATAAACAAACCTGACAACATTCACTCAGGTTTCAGGCAACCATCCCATGTCGCAAGAAGAATTACTTAATAACAGTTCCTCACCATCGCTATCCAAAGTGTTGGGGAAATGGTCAGCAATGGCCATGGTGGTTGGAGCTGTCATCGGTTCAGGTATCTTTGCCAAACCCGCTGCCAATGCAACAGCCAGCGATAGTGTTTCACTCATTATGATTGGCTGGATCGCCGGTGGTGTCATCACACTCATTAGTGCAGTTTGTATGGCCGAACTCAGCTTGATGATGCCCAAAGCCGGCGGAACCTATGTATACATCCGCCAGGCCTACGGTCGACTTCCAGCCTTTCTTTCAGGCTGGAACGAGACCATATTCTTCCAGTCAACTGCCTGCGCTGCCTTAGCAGTCTATTTCACGATGACTCTGGGGACAACTATCGGAGTTGAGTTTTCCTCACTGGAAATTGTTTTCATTGTCCTCGGCTTGCAGGCCAGTCTGGTCACCATCAATTGCCTCGGCGTAGTCTGGGGTGGAATTATCCAAAACATCACCACCGTGATTAAAGTCTCAGTGCTGGTCGCTATCGCCTGCCTTCCATTTTTAGCTGTCATTGTTGAAGGTGATTCCTTTTCAACAACTAATCTGGCGAGCACGCCATTAGGCGGAGAACGCCCTGACTCAGTCATCGAGATGTTCACCCTGATTATGTTGAGTGTGATGTGGGCCTATTCAGGAGGCTGGATGGTGACGAGTGTCGCGGAAGAGATTAAACAGCCTGAAAAAAACCTCTCCTTCGCGCTCATTGGCGGAGCGATCGTATTAATGGCAGTTTACATCGCCGTCAACGTCTCCTTTCACGGCGCCTTATCACTTGACGAGATGGTCGAGATCAAAGAGGATCCGCTACGAGATGTTCCGCAGGAGGCTGTTGGGAAATATCTGGCTTTTGGAAGTGCGGGGTTGGCTAAATTCGGCAAAGCACTGATTAATGCTGTCATCATGGTCAGTGCATTAAGTGCCTTAAATACCGGGTTTTTGACTCCTCCCCGAGTCCTCTTTGCGATGGCTCGGGATAACATGTTCATCCGCTCGTTTGCTAAGGTACATCCCAAAACCAGAGCGCCTTATATGGCGATTATCGGGCAGGGCATCGCCAGCATGTCCATCTTCTTGATCGTCACCGGTCTGGTACTGTTCACCGGATTAGGTACCGATGGTACGCAAGAAGCTCGTAATCTAAATACTGCCGGTGACATCTTTGACCAACTCACTAACACGGCTGTCTTCAGTTCGACCGTTTTCACCGTCCTGACGTTAGGAGCCGTGTTTGTTTTACGAAAGCGAGAGCCTGACACACCGCGACCTTACCTCGTACCGGGTTATCCGGTCGTCCCCGCTTTGGCCCTACTCGTCAACGGACTCTTTCTCATTCTCGTTGCCACAGACGATCTTAAACTAAGTGCCTTTAGCATCGGCTTTCTGATTATCAGCATACCTATCTACTATGCCTTTAGTCGTTCTGACGCTGAAGACTCTCCTGCTGACAACGAATGAAGAACACTTTGCAGAAGACTACTTGAATACTATTTCTTCTCATCCAATTTCAATAGCTCATTCAACAGAATGGCCATGCGAGGCGAAGCGGATGGGGACGAGGACATGATGCCTGAAACGCTATCGAGTGTCTTGCGAGCATAGTCCAGATAGTTTTCGTCTTTAGTCACTTGATAGAGATAAAAGAGATTTTGTGCAGAGACTGAATTACCTGAAGGCCGCACACTATCCACCGGATTTTTCGCTCGAGCAATCAATCTCTCATGATCACTAGCCGTAAAGAAAAAACCGCCTCCCGATCGATCCCAAAATCGTTCAAGTTGTTGCTTCATTAAGGCCTCGGAATGCTTCAACCACTTCTCGTCACCGGTTGCCTGATGCAACGCATTTAAGCCTTCAATCAGATAAGCATAGTCAGCCAGGTAAGCGTTAAACCGTGCTTGCCCTTTGTTATAGCTATGTAGTAAATGACCTTGCTCATCTCGCATTTGCTCAACAACAAATTCAGCCGCTTTCGCAGCTGCAGCAGTATATTCGTCATTCTCCAGATACCTCCCGGCATCTGCAAAACCCCGAATCATCAGGCCATTCCAGCTGGCAAGAATCTTCGTGTCGAGTAACGGTCGGATACGTTTTCCACGTACAGACAATAACTTATCACGTATGGGCTGCAGCTTGCTTTCCAGTTCCTTTCGATCAATCGCTTGATCTCTGGCCGTCTGTGAAAGCGAAGATTTCAATAACAGCGTATAGAAGTGTTCTTCAAAATTGGGGTCATCGGTCACTCCATAGATATCAGCAAAGTCCCGATACTCCTGCGCTGTCAGCTCAGCTTTGATTTCATCACGTGACCAGCGGTAGAATTTTCCTTCCTCGCCCTCACTATCAGCATCCAATGCCGAATAGAATCCTCCGGACTCGTCAGTCATTTCTCGTAATACAAATTGCAGTAACTCTTCAGTCACCTGCTTGTACTCAATGTTTTTCGTCAGTTTATAGGTTGCTGAATAAATGGATGCGAGTTGCCCATTGTCGTAAAGCATCTTCTCAAAATGAGGGATGTGCCAGAATCGATCGACGCTATAGCGATGGAAGCCGCCGCCTAAGTGATCCCGAATTCCACCGAGTGCCATCTGATCCAATTGAGTCGTGAGCATTTCCAATTCAGTTTCTCCCGCTTCACCCTGCGCTCGCAATTCAAGCACACGATAAAGCAGAAATTCTAAATTGCCGGGCGTCGGAAACTTGGGCACATTGGGATTAGCAATGCTGTAGCCAAATCCACCCCACTGTTTATCAAACTCATCTGAAAGTGTTTCCGTTGTTTTACCCAGAACTTCTGTGGTAAGCGGCACTAAGGACCTGGGAATTCTAGCCTCCAGTTCAGACTTCACTGCCCGAGTGACCTGATCAGCCTGCTGCTCCACCAATTCCGGCTGATCTGTCCAGATCTTCTCGAGGCGTTTGATGATGGTAAGAAACCCAGGTAATCCTTCCCGGTCTCCGTCACGAGCTGGAAAATAAGAGCCTCCGGTAAACGGCCTCCCATCCGGATGTAGAAAAACACTCATGGGCCAACCACCACGTTGCGTCAACGCCTGCACGGCAGTCATATAGACCTGATCCACATCGGGACGTTCTTCCCGGTCGACTTTGACACAGATGTAATGCTCGTTTAGATAATCTGCAATCTCTTCATCTTCAAAAGACTCTCGTTCCATCACATGGCACCAATGACAACTGGAATAGCCGACGGAAAGGAAAATCATTTTGTTTTCCTTCTTGGCTTTCGCAAAGGCCTCTTCACCCCAGGGATACCAATCCACCGGGTTATGTGCATGCGTTAACAGATAAGGACTTGTTTCATTAACAAGATGATTGGAATGTTTCTTTTGCTGAGCATCAACTTGTACGGAAACAAGGCTGAATAAAATCAGGATTAGAAAATGAAGGATTCTCATCGTGAAGGCTCTTGGCTTATGCTTTCTGGTGTTACAGGGGACATTACGGCAGGGGAGGTCCTGCTTTTGATTGTACCCTCTGTTGAGCGTCGACATAGAGATTGTGTGGTACGCAGATACAGTTCGTACGTATCCAATCGTACGCATCAGACTCGTTAGAGATTCTGCTTGGTATCAGCGGCATCAACGCACGACATTCGAATGCGAGGTAGAGTACGAGAGAAAGAAGCTTAGCCTAGATCGGCGAGAAACGCATCCAGGTCATCATCGTCCGTGTTGACCTGTTCTTCGGCAGGCGGAGCCCAGGGGTCATCAACGGCCGGTGCTTCCGTTGAAGTCTCAGCAGCAGAAGCCTCCGCTGGCGTCTCCGCAGCCAGTTCAGCCACTTCTTCATCAAGACCGCTGGCTAAATCCATCAACGAGGGTAACTCAACCTGAGCTTCTGGTCCGTCGGATTGAGCAGCGGGCGTTGCGACTTCAAATTCGCCTAAGTCCAACATTTCATCGGAAGGAGCTGCTTCCGGTTCACTCACTTCAAAATCGCTAAGATCGAGACTCTCAGCTTTCGCAATGGCATCGCCGGCAATTTCTTCAGCCTGATCAGGCGAATCGTTTACTTCAAAGCTCCCTAAATCAAATTCAGCATCTTCGACAGCCTGTGCAGCTGATTCGTTAACTTCAAAATCTCCTAAGTCGAAAGATGCTTCTTCGCTTGCGGCTGGAGCTTCAGAAACAACTGGCATTGTTTCCGTTTCAGCTGCTGCCACAGCACCCATATCGAAATCAGCTTCAGAAGATTCATTCGTAGAGCCGCCAGCAAAATTAACCTGCATTTCGACCGAACCCAGTTTCAATTGAGAACCATTGGAAATTGGCAGAGCGGTTTCCACTCGAGCTTCATTAATAAAGGTACCGTTGAGAGAAGCGAGGTCTTTGATGTAGACCTGACCACCTTCTTCATAAATTTCACAATGGCGACGACTTAAAAGCGGATGCTTAATCGTCAACGTGGAGTCTGTACCCCGGCCAATGACAACAGGTAAGCCTACACTAATTGTCTTTAGTGGCTGGCTATCTTTGAATACAGTGAAATCAACGTTCATAGCAATGGTTGTCAGGTGTTGAGTTGATGAAGACAAGTAAGCTGGATAATCTGTGGCAATTCGACGAACCTAATCCACAGCAACGACGAAGCGACAAACTAGCTCAGCAAGAAAAATACATATCAACGATTATTTATGCAATCGTTCACAATGGCGCAATACTGCATAGAAACAAACGTAAAAACTAAGTTTAGCCATGGATTATCGACTCTACAATTAATAAAAACGGCTTTTTCTTAGCCCCTGGCCAATGTCAAACGGGGCTCGTTTCATATGACTAGGGTGTTCTAAACGTGTTCAGCCGGACAGACAGCTAAAGCCAATCAGCAATTCAACACTGGTAGACTCCCGCATGGATCGTTTTGTATTTCGATGCTTCCACCAAAACCACAAACAGCCAGCTTGTTGATACTTGTCCCACTAACGTCGAAATTCGCTCGAGTTTGCTGACTTTTGAGCAACGAAATACCGATAGTGGCAAGGTGGAATTACCGCTGAAAAAACTTGAGTTTCAGAGGTTAGTCCCCCTTTAGCCTGTAGGGTTGCTGAGTTAAACTAACAGAACCTGTTAAGGGTAATTACGTGTTTAAGGGGTTTTCCCCCTAAAACATGCCAATTAAGCGGCTGTAGCTCAGTTGGCAGAGCACAACGTTGCCAACGTTGTTGTCGTGGGTTCGAATCCCATCAGCCGCTCTTTTATTCCTCATTTGGTCATAAGCTACAGGATGTCCAAATCGCCGGATGAGGATGTTTCGAGGCTCACCCCTCGGATGATTTTACAACCTGGATCAGGTAAATGGCACGTTAAGAGGACGTGTCATTCGTCTTTTATAGGTATCACAGATTTCCGTCAAAACTCGGAACGACCATTAAGAAACAGGTTTGGAAAATGTCAGACCAAGACACCAATCAAGACACAAATGACACTCCGGAAGAGGAAATTCTGGACGCCGTAGCAACCGACGATGCAGCTGAAGATCAGGTCGAGGAAACTGCAACCGAAGCTGATGATGATAATGATCGTCTCGACGTCCAGGTTGAAGTCAACGAAGTCGGAGCATGCGAACGTCACGTGATTGTGACTGTTAGTGCAGCGGACATCGATAAGTACAAAGACGAAGCCTATAGTGACTTGATGCCTAAGGCTCAAATCCCTGGTTTCCGTATTGGACGCGCTCCACGAAAACTTGTCGAATCCCGATTTAAGAGTGATGTGATCGATCAGGTCAAAGGTTCACTGATCATGGATGCCATGACTCAGGTTACCGACGAGCAGGATTTCTCTGCAATTAGCGAACCGGACTTCAATTTCGAAGCCGTGCAAATGCCTGAAGACGGCGATCTAACCTTTGAATTCAACGTGGAAGTTCGTCCTGAATTCGATATGCCCGAATGGAAGGGACTCGACCTCGAAAAAGTTGTTCACGAATACAGCGATGAAGAAGTCGATAACCGAGCCACGGAATTACTACAACGATATGGCGATGTCGAAGATGTGGACGGCGCGATTGAAGCTGGCGACACCGTCAATGTCTCGATCGAGTTCAAAGATGGTGACGAGGTTGCCTCCACCTTCAGTGACCAAAACGTCATCGTCCGTGGAAATCTCTCATTCGCTGACGGCTCCATTGACGGCTTTGGGGATCTGGTCATAGGTGCTTCAACAGGAGATGTCAAAGAAACGACCGCAAAACTCAGTGACTCACTTGATGATGAAGACCTTTCCGGCAAAGAGTACGCGGCTGCGGTTACCATTAATAGCGTCAAACGAACAACCTCCCCGGAACTCACGCCTGAGTTCCTGGAAGAAGTCGGTGGATTCGAGAGCGAAGAGGATCTGAAAAATGCTGTCCGTGAAGAATTAGAACGACAGCTCAACTACCACCAACAGCAACGTACTCGCAGTCAGATTACAGAACTACTCACAGCAGAAGCTAATTGGGAATTACCTCCCCAACTACTTCGCCGTCAGTCACAGCGAGAGTTGCAACGATCCATTCTGGAATTGCAGGCCAGTGGATTCCCCGACGAAGAAATTCGACGCCATATTAATCGCCTCCAGCAAAACCTACTCGGTAGTACAGAGAAGGCTCTCAAGGAACACTTCATTCTGGAACGAATCGCTGAAGATAACGATCTGGATGCCACTCCGGAGGATATCGAACGAGAGATCCTGATCATTGCGATGCAACAGCAAACTTCGCCTCGTCGAGTTCGAGCTCAGCTCGAAAAACGTGGCGATATGGATGCTCTGCGAAATCAGATCATTGAGCGTCAGGCGATCGAATTGATCACGGAAGAGGCGAATTTCACTGAAACGGATCTTCCTGAAGATGAAAATAGTGACACATTTGCACTGTCCGGAGCCATCAGTGGCGTAGAACCTGGTAGCCGACCGACTGAAGAAGAATCGGGCGATGCATCGGACGAAGCTACAGAAAAAGCCGTAGCCGCCGGAGAAACTCCACTCGAAGAAACCGAAACGGAAGAACCTACTGAAGAAGCAGAAGCGTCAGAAGACGCCAGTGAACAAGAGTAGATTACGACGACTGGTCAATTTCGCGGCACAGCCGGATCCAACGTCAGCAGGGTTTTCCCTGCTGACGTTTTTTTTATTCTCTGAATATGTTCGCATCGAACAGGATTTGACCTCAATCCTACCTCCCCAAAAATCCTCACATGTGGCATAATTGACGCCAAGTAACAACCTTAGATTAACTGGACAGGATTTATGAAGTTCAAGCCATTCACAGATAATCAGATTGCTGCAGGTCAGGCCTCCTTACCCGGCGATCATTCAGCACCTCATTATCTGGACGAATCGAATGCATACAGTTACCAAAATGTACAGCGTCAGCGTCAGCTTACTCTGGGCGACTTATTGCTGGAGAATCGCATTGTCTTTCTGCAAGGTGAAATCCATACCGGGAACGCAAACGAAGTCGTGATGAAGCTGCTTTATTTGCAAAGTGAAAACCGTAATAAGGACATTCACTTTTACATCAACTCCCCGGGAGGTAGTGTCGTTGCCACTTTGGCTATTTTAGATACGATGCAAATCCTGAGCTGCCCTATTGCCACTTATTGTGTTGGACAGGCTGCCAGCGGAGCGGCTGTATTGCTGGCCGGAGGAACCAAAGGGAAACGCTTTGCACTTCCACACTCCCGCGTCATGATGCATCAACCTTATGGCGGAGTGAGTGGTCAAATCAGTGACATTAACATTCAGGCTGACGAAATCCTTCGAAACCGGGACGTCCTTAACCAAATCCTCGCCGATGCCTGTGGCAAGTCAAAAGAAGATATTGCCAAGGACACCGATCGTGACTTTTTCTTAACTGCTCAGGAAGCCGTCGAGTATGGCGTTGTAGATGACCTGCTTCGTAAACCTGCTGAAAATAGCAGCAGCACTGAAGAAGAAAAGTCCGAGTAACACTCAATTAGTAATCAACTACGGAGAACGCATCCATGCCTCCAATTCCCTATGTCGTCGAATCTAACGGACGCGATGAACGTGTCTATGATATTTACAGCCGACTGCTTAAAGACCGAATCGTATTCCTCGGGTCCGGTGTCAATGATGAAGTCGCCAACGCGATTGTTGCCCAAATGCTGTTTTTGCAGTCCGATGATCCAAAGGCCGACATTCACTTCTATATCAATTCGCCCGGCGGAAGTGTTAGTGCTGGATTGGCGATCTACGATACCATGCAATTTATAACATGTGATGTGGCAACCTACTGTATTGGCCAGGCTGCATCCATGGGAGCGCTGCTGCTTACCGCTGGTCACGAGAAAAAACGCTATGCTCTGCCAAACTCACGTATCATGATCCACCAACCCTTAGCAGGCATGCAGGGTACAGCCGAGGAAATCCTTATCCATTCCAAGGAATTCCAAAAGACAAAAGACAAGCTCAATGAAATCCTCATTAAGCACACCGGTAAAGATCTGGCTACCATCGAAGCAGATACGGACCGCGACAATTTCATGTCCGCCGAAGAAGCTCAGGAATATGGATTAATCGATCACGTGGTGACCACCATGGGTGAAGCATAAAACTAACAAACACCCGTTTGGAGAATCCGACTTACACGAAGAGCTGAACCTTTACCGCTTCAGCTCTTTTTTTATTCACCTTACCGAAAAGGCGACCATTCGCTTCGTGAAGTACTGATCCCCCTCGACGTGAGGACACCTGACTTTCGAGCTCCCGATGTGCCATAACGAACATCCAGAAAAAACTCGGTTGCCAAGTCAAATTGAGAGGTTAAATCCAATTCCAACGGAACCGTTTTCTTATACATAGAATTCGAAAGGATGCGTTCCATCTCCCGCTTAGCAATCTTCCATTGACCCACCAATGGCCCCGCAGCACTTCGCTCACGAATCACTACATCGACGTAATCAGCATGCGTAATGAATTCTCCAGCGGCATTTCGCGGAGTCAAATGTAAAACCACAGTATCGATCAACCCATTACCATCAGCATCACGCAAGACAGATCTCAACTTGTTGATCTCCAGGTTCTGCACATCTGTCGAGGACGGCCGCGGCTTGTCAGAAAAACTGGCCTGACTGACCGGTAGGATTCGTTCCGGTCTGACCGGCTCTATACGCATATTCTGATTACCGGCACTCAGATCGATCAACGCCGGACCACCATCATCCATCTCAGGGACCGTCGGTGACAAAGTCGCTGCTTCGAGCTGTGATTTTAACCGAGTGTTCTCTGTCTTTAACCGTTTCACCTCATCGGCTTGCTTGTCAAATTCATATTGAAGATCATATACCTGATCCTCTAATGCTCGACGCTGACTCCCCATTTGCTCAATTTCACGAGCCACACGCGGATTATTCCTACAGCCTGTTAAACACAGGAGCAAAGCAAGCAAGATCAAGAAGTGGCAACTACGCATTTCGATTCTGTACGCCTGAAGGAACGCGCCAGCGACAATAAATAGACGAACGTAGAGTACGGTGATTAATTCTTCAGGACAAGACCAGTCGGCTTAAAGACTCTTTAAGAATTCGACTAAGTCACGTATCTGATTAGCCTTCAGACCATTTCCACCGAAGTCGCCTGCCGGATGCCCATGTTTGCTGAACACACTCTCTAGCGTCTTGGCTGAGTTGTCATGGAAGTAATGAACTCGTTGTCCCACTCCAATCAAACTGGGCGGGTTGAATTCCGTATTTCCTTCTTTGTCGGTTAACCCCACGTCAAAGACGTCGGTCACTGTATAAAGGGGTGGAGTATGACATTGCTGACAATTATTGGCCATAAAGACTTCTTTACCACGAGCAATAGCCTGCGGATCTACCTGATTTCGAGCGACATCAATTGACGGAGGCCTCTTCAGAGTAGAAACAAAGGTCGCCAGCTGTTTAAGCTGTTCCGGCGTCGGTTCGTCGTCCATCTGCATCGTGATTCTGAGCGAATTATGAATCTGCTTTTCCAGACTCTGAGCCTGTCCATTCCAGGCAAAAGGCTCGGTCCCACTCTTGCCAAGCAGTGAGAAGACGCGTTTCGGAGCACCAAATGATTTGTCACTAAAGTTGTCGTTTACCATCCCATTGGTATGACCTTCGGTATGGCAACTATTGCAGCTCATCCACCCGTCATGCGATAACTTCGCGTTGAAGAAGAGTAACTCCCCTTTATCGGCTTCTGACAACTCGGCCTGTTTACCAAGTGGGATCTCTTTCGCCGTCTGGGCTTCCAGATCCACAATAGAAACTGAATCTCCAAACATATTCGCGACATAAACCAATCCCCGGGCATCATCGATTTTAAGATCCATCGGGCGTAATCCCACTTGAAGACGCTGCAGGCTAAAATCATCTTCCTTACCATAAGCAATTTCCCCAACGCCGCCGAGTGTCACGACGACCATCCCGTCTTTGGCAACCGCGACCTGAGAAGGATCTCCTGTCGCATTACCCGCTTCGCCCAACGGATGCATATGGGCGCCGGTATATAAATCGTCTCCCCCTTTGAGCACACTTTCGACTTTCAGCCACCGTAGATCATTCGACATGAGCAATCCCCAGTGAACATCATTACGAACCGTATGGGCCAGTTCATTGAGCATTTGATGAGCGACGATCAGCATCTGACCGTCCGCACTGATCTGTAAGCCACGTACGTTATGACCGGGAAAGACGCGTTTCCCCAACGACTTCAGTTTCCCCTGAGACGCATTGGTCATATCGAACAGCATTAGGTTTCCACCGTGGCAATCTCCGACCACCATATGTTTATGATCAGGAAGAAACACAATATTGTGAGGAGTGAAAGCCATATCCACGGTTTGTACCAGCGAAGAGCCACTCGGATCTTGCCGATCTAATTTAACGACAGCAAGCTGTTGCGACCACATTCCACTGACAAATAACAGACCTTGTTCGGGCTCATACTGAACATGCCGTGGATAAGTACAAACCTTGATATCGGCAAGTGCCGACAGGCCGTTGTTGAGGACTTGATACAAGCTGATGAGATGCGTTTCTTCATTGGTAATGGCCAGGATATTCGTTCCGTCCACCAATTCCATATCGGTCGGCTTTCCTCCAATTGCCACTTCATTCACCACTTGCTGCGTGGTCAAATCCAGAAAGGAAAGCGATGCGCTACGTTGGTTCAACACAACTAGCTGATTGAAATCAGAAACGTGTTCAATCGCGACCGGACGGCGCAACGCTTGCACTTCCATAAGTTGATCGGCTGCCTGTAAGGATGTGCCGAAGCAGATCACTGTCAAAAGCACGATGGAAAGTATGCGTTTCATAGGTTTCCTTTTTCAATCAACGTCCACAGTTCCGGTAAACAAACCGTCACCTGGTTTCATCTATTATCTCGTAATTCTCATTACGGGAAAAGCGATATTCTGACTTCTTGCTAAGCCAAAATCTTTTGTACAGGGTTTCCGGCAACATCCGTCAAGCGAAACTGCCGACCCTGATATTTGTAGGTTAATGCTGTGTGGTCCATACCAAGCAGGTGTAATACCGTGGCATGGAAATCATGTACAGAGACCGGATCCTTCGTTATCGAGAACCCCAGATCATCTGATTCACCCACTCGCACTCCACCACGGATTCCTCCCCCGGCCATCCAGATTGAGAAACAATCTTTATGGTGGTCACGTCCAGCGTTTTCCAGGCCTCCCTGAACCATTGGCGTACGTCCAAATTCGCTGCCACAAATCACTAAAGTCTCGTCCAGTAAGCCTCGCTGCTTTAAGTCTTTCAATAACGCTGCTATCGGCTTATCCACTGATTTCGTCTTGTTGCGTATCGATTTTTCGATGCCGCTGTGATGATCCCACCCCTGATCAAACAGTTGTACAAACCGCACTCCCCGTTCAACCAACCGCCGGGCTAACAAACAATTGTTAGCAAACCCTGCTTTACCCGGGGTTGTTCCGTACAGAGCATGAGTCGATTCCGTTTCGCCACTGGTGTCCATCAGATTCGGAACAGAAGACTGCATCTTGTAGGCCATTTCGTATTGCCCGATCCTAGTGGCAATCTCGGGGTCGCCCAGATCCACTAATTGCTCCCGATTTAACTGATTGATTGTATCAACGATTCGCCGTCTATCAGCTCTTCGAATTCCTTTGGGGTTAGAGAGGAACAGCACGGGATCACCATTGGCCCGAAATTCAACCCCCTGGTAAATCGAAGGTAGAAATCCGCTACCCCACATACTGTTACCGGCACCACCCACGCTGCCCGTCACCATGACTACAAAGGACGGTAGATTTTCATTTTCACTTCCTAAACCGTAGGTAACCCAGGACCCCATGCTGGGTCGACCAAATCGGCCAAACCCGGTTTGCATGAATAACTGAGCAGGAGAGTGATTAATCTGCTCGCCATGCATAGTTTCAATCAATGCGATCTCATCGGCCATGGAACCAATTTCCGGAAGCAATTCGGAGAACTTCTGGCCGCTCTCACCGAATCGACGGAACTTAAACTGAGACCCATACATTTTGGGACGATTGCGAATGAAAGCAAACTGTTGGCTGTTAAATAATTCCTCAGGACACAACTCGCCCGTCATGTCTCTCAGCTTTGGCTTATCAACATAGAGATCCAGCTGGCTGGGAGCTCCAATCATATGGATATAAATGACGCTCTTTGCTCCAGCTGGATAGTTGCTTTGACGAGCCTGTAAAGGATTCCGAAAGGAGGGATCGGCTGTCGCTTCTTGCCCCAGCAAACTCATTAATGCCGAGGCCCCCAGTCCCATTCCTCCTGTACGAAAGAGTTCGCGACGAGTCAGTTCCAGATTTAAATCCCGATCCATCTTTAGTTCCTCGTTATCGTTTCATCTAAATTCAATAAAACGTTGGCCAGGTAATACCAGGCACCTAACTCGGGTGAAGCCGCCAAATCTTTCTGTCCAATCAACTCCTGCAGATCCTGAGGACGGTCTTTTAACTGTAACACCGTTTCTGTGTACAACTCACTAAGGATATCAATCTCACGTTCACTCGGCGATCGTGACACCGTACGTGTAAAGGCATAGGCCACTTTTTCTCGCAAACCTTCTATGTCGACAGCATGTAACCGTTGTCCCAATGCTTTTGTCATCTCCCAATACATCGGGTCATTAAGCAGCGTAAGTGCCTGAAGTGGAGTATTAGTACGACTACGACTGACCACACAGGATGTTCGATCCGGAGCATCGAAGTTAATGAACGCCGGGTAAGGAGCACTACGACGCCAAATCACGTAAATACCTCGCCGGTATCTATCCGTCTCAGTGCTTGTCTTATAGCTCGGTGCATTGCGACCAACGTGTCTCCAGATTCCTGCTGGTTGAGGAGGATAAATCGGAGCGCCACCCATTTGCAGTTCCAGCAAGCCGCTGATTTGTAACATGGTATCGCGTATCCCCTCAGCACTCATCCTGAGCCGTGGCATGCGGGCCAGCAATCGATTCGTGGGATCTATTTCCTGTAACTCAGGCCGAGATTTCGCATCCTGTTGATAAGTGGATGAAGTCACAATCAACTTGTGAATATGCTTCATTGACCAATCCTGTTCCATAAACTCAACAGCCAGCCAATCCAACAGTTGCGGATGCGTCGGAGCGTCCCCCTGACTGCCAAAATCCTCTTCGGTCTTCACAAGTCCTTTCCCAAAGAACTCGGCCCACCAACGGTTCACCGTCACTCGAGCCACCAAAGGGTTATTCGGCGAGACTAACCATTGAGCAAGATCCAGTCGATTATTGGCATCACTCGTTTCTGACGGATGAAGAATGGATGGTGTCGCAGCCGAAACCAGATCACCATTGTTCTTATACTCACCACGAATCAACATGTGCGTTTCACGTGGCTTGTCCAGCTCCTTCATCACTAACGCTGTCGGGGCACGCAGTGCCGTTATTTTTTTATTCACTGCTGCGATGTCCGCTTGAGCTTTGGCATACTTAGCGTGCGATTTAAGGAAAATCTCCTTAAGTTCTTTTTCTTCTTGTGCAGAACGTTGTTGTTTGGCAACAAGTTTCTGTGCTCGCTTCGAGTAAGCATCTGTCATGCGTTGCCCTGTCATTGCCGACAGTCGGATTCTGCCAATCACGCGGCTGCCACCATAGTTCATTACCAATCTGGCTGTTAGTTTAATAGGCCCTTCTGACTGAAGCGGTTCTGCAACCAAAAACTCTGCCCAGTGCGATTTGAAAAATTGAGGAGCGATAGCCCAGGCTGTCTGCGGGTCGCCATCAACCGCTTTATTGACGCCATAATTGGCTTGTGAAAAATCAGCAATACCATCTGTTAATTGCAGTTGAGAATCACCGTGATGCAAAGTGAATTCCTGCAATACAAAATTTGGGCGTTCAGCGGTGTAGCGGCCCGGGCCTTTCCCAGGAAGCTCATCGTGTGTCAACGCTTCTAATTTAAATCCGGTCACCATTGGCTGCTCAACCAGAAACGAAATCTCATAGATATCCTTGTCCGGATTTTTTCCCGTCGACAAGATCGAGTTATCTTCAAGAATTCGTAACGTGGCTCCGTTTACGGAAACCGGATCACTTGGCACCATCACATGCCACTCAGACTCATCTTGTGACGTCTCCATCACTTTCTGAATCCACTGAGGATATTCAGCATCCAGGTTTGCCACGAGTGCATCCAAAGCAGCCTGTTTACCGGTCTGCTCTTTATGCAAAGCCGCTAATGCACGTCGATCTTTCAAGGATCGATCGACATCAACTGTCGGCCCATAGAATTTGAACGAAGAACTAGTCCCATTCACTTCCAGGGGCGTGTTATTGAAATAGGCCAGTAGCTCATAGTACTCCTTCTGACTAAACGGATCGTACTTGTGATTGTGGCACTGAGAGCATTCAATTGTGGAACCCAACCACACCGTAGCCGTCGTATTAACCCGGTCAATAACCTGATTCAAACGACTCAGCTCGGGATCCGTACCACCTTCCACGTTAAGCGTCGTTAAGCGATGAAACCCCGTGGCAATCTGTTGGCTGATCGTTGGCGACTCCAACAAATCACCCGCAATCTGTTCGATCGTAAACTGATCAAATGGCATGTCATGATTCAAAGCATTAATAACCCAATCACGATAAGGCCAAACGTTTCGATACTGGTCCGCCTGATACCCATTGCTGTCTGCATAACGAGCAAGGTCGAGCCACGGTCGGGCCCATCGCACACCATACTGAGGGGAAGCCAGCAGCTGCTCGATCAAAGCTTCATAAGCATTCGGAGTTTGATCACTGACAAACGCTTCCACTTGCTCAACTGTCGGCGGATAGCCGAGAAGGTCAAGATAAACCCGGCGAACCAATCGGCGTCTTTCGACGGGACTCGATGGCTGAATCTCATTTTCCTCAAGCTTTGCCAGTACGAAGTAATCGATTGCGTTAGCAGGCCACATTGAATGCTGTACGGCTGGAATCACAGGACGCACAGGGGCTACATACGCCCAATGACGACTGACCTCTGTAGCTGCCGAACCGATGCCGTCAGGCCATTTCGCTCCTTGTTCAATCCAACGACGAACTGCTTCTATTTGTTCGGCCGGAAGTGGCTCTTCATCTGCCGGCATCCGTTCACCTTCATCATCAGAAATGAGTCTTAGGTAAACAGAACTTTCCTCGGGCTTACCAGGCACTATCCCAACTCCCGTAATGCCTCCCTGAAAGGCAATTGCCTTGGCATCCAGTCTAAGATTGCCTTCATGGGTTTCTGCACCATGACAGCCAACACAACTTGTTTGCAATACCGGCCAAATATCCACTTCAAAATCCACGGTCTGCGCAGAAAGGTTACTAGCTACGAGGAGTAACCCAAGGGACACGGAGATGAATCGGGACATTTTACCCATACGGCACTGGTGGTTTTCACTGAATTAGGATGCAAAGCCTATAATTCACATTCTAATTAAAGCTGAGTGATTCGACGAGTTGATAGTTTAAGACAACCGTTAGATGGCAATCAACAAAAAGAGCTTGAGAGTTGCCCTCCAAACTTCTGAGTTCTTTCTAATTGCCTTGAATTGCCGTCACTAGTTTCCGCTTGGGCGCTTGGATACTTCGTCGGCCGTCGGAAAGTCCTTGGGGATTTTTTGAGTGACTTTTCCGGTCGCTGCCCATTCAGCTCCACGCTGCAGGATCGTGATAAACCCAACACATTCCTGTGAATAAATCGCATGTCCCATCGGTGTGTGAAATACGCGTCCTTTGCCGTAGTCGACCGTGAAAATCATGGGCTCATGACGGCCCGTACCACCGAAATCTTTAGAACCGTAAGCGGTTGCCAGAACCGTCATATTTTCGGCTGGCCCACGGAGTAAATCGTAAAGTTCATCCTTTTCGTGCAACCATTGACCGGGCATGCCCTTCGTGACTGGATGGTCACTGTTACGAATCGTTACTACGAAGGGATGCTGCGAACCGTGATTACCACCACGTCCCGGGGTCGTATCACGAATGAGCTTACCGTCTGCATTGACGTAGACATAGGGCCCAGACTTTTCATTGCGGCCTCCCCAGCCACCTAAACCAATGGCTTCATTGTATTCTTTCCATTTTCCAAAAGCGTTGTTCGCTGCGTGTACCACGACAAACCCACCGCCACGCTTGATGTAATCAATAAACGCTTTTTGAGTTGCTTCTGGCCAGGGAGCTCCGTTGTAGTTAGAAACGACAACGTCATAATCTGAAAACGTCGGTGAAAAGTCCGGATCAATTCCGCTTTTAGCAGTGGTCGCAACATCGACCTTGAACAGACCGGTCTCTTCCAAATACCCCTTCATCATCTGAGTCGTTTTCGGCCAGACGCCGTGGTTGTTTTGCCCTTCAATAATGAGGGCATTCATTTTTGCTTCAGCAACAACCGTCATTGTTAAACCAAACAATAACGCAAGTAAGTTAACTCGTCGAAACATTCTGTTCTCCGGAGGAATTCTAAACGTAAGTGGAATGAGTGAAAATCAAAAACTCAGCATTCAATCTACCGAGTGGGATTCACTGGGATTCTATTGATCTACGCCTTTGGCCTGTTCAAGCAATTCCAGTAATTCATACTTGATCAACGGTTCGGCATACACTCCCAGGCAACTGCTTCGTGCCCGCCAGGTTGTATAACCTCCCAAAGCGTGTTGTTCGGGCGGCGCGATATAGCCAAAAGCGCCATTGGCCAGTGAGATGGTATAGGTCATTTCAAAGGGACTGTATTTTTTAATGTTCAGACCAGTTTCAGCAAACACCTCGTTAGGGATTGCTCCGATTCCCAGAGTGCCAATCTTGATGGCCTGTAAAGTAATCAAACGGCTCTTGGGCATCTTGCTAAGAATCAGCGTTTCCATAGCATACACCTCGTCTCTGGTTTTAGGTTTGCGTTCACCGATCCATTCGGACACGAATTGCTGAGCGTCCTTTATTTCCTTGTCGGTCGGAAAACGTACGGGAACATCAAGCTCCTTTTCGACCATCGACAGTGGCAGCCATTGATGATATTCAATGGTTTCAAAAGCTTTGAGCGCTGCGGCAGAGACATCGTTAGCTACACTGAATCGATCGAAGGTACGCCTCTCACTCCGCTTATAATCAGCCAACCAGGTATCCCCGCTCGTTCCATTGGCAATCATGGCGACCGTAGGGCGTTTTTCATCACCGGACGGTAACTTCTCTTCAATCAACCCCGCAAACAAGCCGAAGTAATCTGCTGAGATATTGGGAGCTCCGGCGTAATGCATCGAATAGGCAGACATAAAGGCGATCTGTTTTCCAGCCAACGTCTGCAGTGAAATCACGGGAACATCCGGATCGACTAATCCTGTCTCCCGAATCGCATCCGGATTGTTATAGCCCGGATGCATTCGAGCTCGATCGTTTCTCGTCCCACCAAATGGATTAGTCGGAGCAACACCTTCCTTCATCAACCATCGTCTGGTCGCAACATTCACTTCGTCTTTGCCCATCGCAAATCCAATCTGAGCAGGCTGTAAATTGTCATTCGCCTGCTGGATGGCCTTCGCAATCCGACCTGGTAGGAAGGCGACATAACGAGCATCCACTCCGCTTCCTAAGACGGAAATAACCGAAGGGGCACTGTGGCAATGTGTTGCAGAGACCAGAATGTTTGAAGCAGGTATGCCTGTTTGGGCGGCGGCCATTTCTTTTGCTTTATCGAGCAAATCACGAGGCATCATGCAGTTGTCCACCAACACCATTGCAATCTTGTTTTCACCATCATCCATAACGACCGCACGCACATGCAGAGGGTCGTTCACTTCCTCAACGAGCCTTTCAATCATCGACCCGTTCACAACGGCAGGCAAATGTTGTGGTGTAGCATCCACACGAGCCGCACCAGCCTGAAAGACTTTATCCGCGGCAAGCCCTGGCACAGCTGAGAGTAGAATGAGTAACAGTATTGAAACGAGCGAGTAGCGATGAAACGTTTGATTTAGCATGGTATGTCCCAGATGATTTTAGTTGGATTTTGCTTTGGCCGGAGTCGGTTCGCCCTGAGCTTCTGTTTCAAAGCTAAACTTTGAAATGCCAGTACCTTCATAGCCCTTGTTAACACTTCCATCTTTTTCCAGTAGTCCGAGTGTCCAGAGAGCACCACGAGAGACTGTCTCCAGCCATTCTGATGCCTGCATGGTCTCGTTATGATGGCCCAACGTCGTGGCAAACACTTTGACGCCTTTATATTCATTCGTCCAAATGACCAGATGATTGAGTTTGGTGTCTTCGCCATAGGCTGTTGCGAGTGGCTTCACAGTCGGCCAGATATTTTCGATTACATAAAGTTCTCCGTTGGGTGTAGTCCATGATTCAGGAAACTTTGTCATGATCGGGTTAACGGCATCTTTATTCGTCACTTCCAGCATCCGGCCACCTTTTTCGTGACGCATGGACTTCACTCCCAGGAGTTTTCGCCATTCATCGGTTTGGGCATGTCGATAGGAGTGAGCTGAACAGTGAATAAATAATGCCGGGATTTTGTTGTCGATATGTCCATTGACGATATTCTTAACCCAGTCGACATCGGTCACACCACCGTAACACTCGTTATGTACAACCAGATCGTACCCCTTGGCCCAATCTTTGTTGTTGTAGATATCAATTTTCGTGTTCCGGTCAGAACTGGCATGCACGATGTCCCATTGAATACTAAAGCGTTGGCTAAATCCTTCGCTGATAATCACCTTCTGTTTTTCATAGTCATGACAACAGCCTCCGGTGACAAGCAAACCTTTCAGTTTCGCTTTTTCCGCGGCAGAAACTGTACCAACCATCAGTATCAGTAGTAGTAAGACACACGTCTTTGAAGTCCGCAACATCGTTGAATTCTCTTTGTTGAAAATGAATAACGAGCTACCGGTATTGAAAGCCGATAGCTCGTTGTTGGATTAGCTCATACTTTTTCGGGGACAACGTAAGGAGCTCGGTACGGGCGGCTGAGCAAAGCATCAGCTTGTTTGTCGCCGATGAATTTTTCACCAACCGGATCGAAATTCAAATCACGACCAATCGCATAGGTATTCTCTGCCAGATCGATATTAACCGCTTTGAGATTGTACTTAAGCATGGCCAGCGAATCTTTGATCGTCTTGTTGTCGTTATAAGGATTTTCATCCTTAAGCAACGAATCCTGCTTGCCAAGTCGATAAGAAATGTTTGCCAGATGACAAAGAGCACTGGAATAGTGAGCCACTTCCGCGTCACAGTTGATATCTTCATGTTTGCGACTGCGAACTGCCTGAATGAAACTGCCAAACGCTCCGCCCGGTGTGACCGGCTTGGCTTCCACGTCCAGTCCCACTCCCTTATCGCTGCCGTTTTCATAGAATTGGCCCCCCTTAATCACACCTTCGGTGGTGTAATATTCGTTGGTCACCATGCGATCAGGCGTTCCGTCTTTTCCTACGAGGCCGCGCGTTTCAAATAGCAGGATGGCGTCTTTGTATTCGTAAACGCTGACCTGCATATTCGGTGTTTCACCCTGGTCTTTTTCTCCCGGAACATAACGTCCACCAACACTCCAAATTCGCTTGGGCAGTGTTGAATCTTTAATAGCCCAACGAGCGATATCCATTTCATGGACACCCTGATTACCAGTGTCACCGTTACCGGTATCCCAGAACCAGTGCCAGTTATAAGTGTGTAAATTACCGTGGTAATCCTGCATCGGAGCGGGGCCTAGCCAGAGGTCCCAGTCCAGTTCCTTTGGCGGCGCGGTTACCGGTTTATGACCGATCGACCAGCGAGGTTTACAGCAATAGCCTTTAGAAACGAGAAGCTTTCCATACTTGCCGGATTGCACTGCGGCGATCTCGTTTGCTTTCCCCTGGCTTGAACGGTTCTGCGTACCGTGTTGTACGATTCGATTGTACTTAGCAGCCGCTTCAACACATTTGCGACCTTCAAATACGTTGTGTGAAATTGGTTTTTCAACATAGACATCTTTACCGGCCTGACAGGCCCAGATGGTGATGAGCGAGTGCCAGTGGTTACAGGTTGCCACCGTAATCACATCCAGGTTTTTGTCTTCCAATGCTTCACGAATATCCTGAACACAGGTCGGAGTATTACCACCCCGGTCGCGTACCATCTTACTGCGTGGATCAAATAATCGTGTATCCGGATCAATCAGATAGCTTACTTCCACTCCATCCATCGGAGCAAAGCCACCAATATGTGAAGTCCCTCGCCCGTTGATGCCGGCAACACCTACCCGGATTCTGTCATTGGCTCCCAAAACCTGACGAGAGGATTTAGTACCTGCCACTGTGAATAAGGCAAAAGCTGATGAGGCAGCTCCTGTCTTCTTTACAAACTCACGTCGGTTTAAATTCGACATAACCCGGATCTCCTATAGGGGTTTTGATAGATTGTGTGTCTGCTGGTATTAGACAAGATTTACGCCTCAATTTCCAGTTTTGCAAAACCGGCAATCTGCCACGGCAGATCTCAGAGGGTTTACATTGCCAAAAGGCATCTTACGCCAAAACATCCATGATGACTCGGCCTCCAATCGGCAGAGGCCGGTTGTCTTTATTGAGGATTTCAGTTTCCGGGGAGATCCCGAGCAAATAATAGATTGTGGCGGCCAGATCCTCTGGTTTTACCGGATCCTCATCCGGTGCCATCGTGTATTTATCCGAGGCCCCATATATATGACCTCGTTTGACTCCACCTCCGGCCAGCATCACCGTGTAACAATGGGGCCAGTGATCACGGCTTTCATTCTTATTGATTTTTGGAGTCCGGCCAAACTCACCCATCCACACGACCAGGGTTTCGTCCAGCAAGCCGCGTTCTTCTAATTCCAACAGCAGCGTAGGATACGTCTGTTCGGTCACCGGGAAGTGATATTTATCGACGATCTTGTACATCCGTGAATCATCGAAACCATGTGTATCCCAACCCCCTGTACCAATCTTTCGACCACCAATACTATTGGAAAAATAAACGGTTGTGAATTTCACTCCGGACTCTGCCAAACGTCTGGCAAGTAGTACACTTTGACCATATGTCGTCCGACCATATTTCTCACGAACATCGTCCTTCTCCTGACTCAGATCAAATGCCTTGCGGACTTTGCTACTGGTCAGCATGTTCAATGCTTTGTCGTAATACTGATCAAAGCCACGTATCGTTTCGTTGTCGTCAAGCAAACGGCTTTGATTATCAATGAACTTCTGTAAATCGCGACGGCGGGTGAGGCGATCAGAATCCAAATCTGCCGGCACGCTGAGTTGAGGCAACTTGAAGTCATCACTATTTGGATCCTCCTTAAAGAAGAGAGGATCATGGGCTTTCCCCAAAAAACTGGCGTGTTGGCCGGGCGTAATGGATCCGTCACGCAAAACGTGCGGAAAGGAAACAAAGGTTGGAATCGAACCGCGACTCGGCGACAGACGATCCACCACACTCCCATAGGCCGGATAAAGCTCAGGTAAATCTCGCAAACGTTGATCATCGCTGGGGGGTTCATGACCACTCAAAGCATAATAGCCCGCCGAATTGTGATGCTTCATCGAATGATGCACACTGCGAATCAATGTCACTCGATCCATAATCTTTGCCATCCGCGGCAAATGCTCACAAACCGGTAAGCCAGACACGACCGATTGGATCGGTTGATAAGGACTGCGGATATCCGCCGGTGCATCCGGTTTCATATCAAACATGTCAATCGGGCTGGGGCCACCCCATTGAAACAGAAAGATCACTCGCTTGGCACGAGGCTTAATGAGCGATGGCTTTTCACTCGCTCGCAGCAAACCCGGCATATTTAATCCCAGCATTCCGGCGCCGCCCACCTTAAGAGCCTGACGTCGAGACGCTCGTAAATCATGCTGTAGTTGATACGGTGATGTCTGTTTAATCGGCATGATTACTTTTTGACGGTTTTATAAGTGGCTTTGTGATCGTTGACCGGAATCATCACATCGTATGACTTTCCATTCGGAGCCACCGACAATTTGATGAAGTTTGCTTCACACTCTTCGGCCTTGCGGTTTGCGATGTATTCATCAGGAGCGTTATTCACCCGGCCGTCGGGACGCATATTCTTATGAACCTGATACATCGCTTTGATGGACGGCGTTCCAGTCAGTGTGGCAAACACCTCCGGTGCACAACCTTTGGTAACGCCATTGTTCATGACAGTCACCGTGGGCAGAACGGATCGCAGAACAAGTGGGTTATTGCTGCTATCCAGACCATGATGTGTTACCTGATACACATCCACTCGGCCGATTAGATTCACCGGGCAAACGAGTTTTGCTTCCTGATTCCAGGTCACATCGCCGCCATCATAAAACCGGAAATCTCCGAACTGCAGTAGCATGACGACACTGTTCGCGTTATCGCTGCCGTCGCGATCTTTCGGTCGCCCGTCTTTACAAATGGCTTTGTTGGATCGTGCGCCTTGCGGAGCGGGGATGAACGTCTTACGCGTACCCAGGCAGGTAAATGTGAGCGGAATCACCCGGTTGCGAGCTTCGGCTTGCCTGAGTTTGAACGGTAATGTCGTACCCGGATTAATCACTTGGCGACCTTCTGCCTTGAAGGTGAAGTATTCTTCGCCCGGATCATCCGGCATATCTTCAAACTTGCCATTGTCCCACACTGTACCAATCGGAATCAGCTTGGATAACTGAGCGGCCCCGCCATAATGATCCCGGTGATAGTGCGTCGTAATGAGATGATCAATTTTGGTGAGTCGTGCTTCACGCGTAGCCACATTGAATATCCGCTGAGGATCGCGAATACCGGGGTTGCCAGTATCGATCAAAACCGACTCACCCTGTGGAGTTACAATCAAAGTGGCTGCGCCTCCTTCGACATCGACCCAATAAATATCCAGACGACCGTCCGTAATACCGGCCTCAGCCTGAGGCGTATTCATGACCACCAACAGGCTCAATGTAAATAAAGCTAGAATCGCTTTCATGGTTCTCCCCCAGTTTGATTTTCTAATGTCTGAAGACGAATTCCTTGGCATTCAATAACGCCCAGGTTAAATCCTGCACGTTTTCCAAACGCTGCTCGGTACGAATCGTACGATCGATCACTTCCTCTGTTGATGTATTCCTGAGCAAGCGTCTTGGTTCCGGTATTTGATCTTCTGCGCCCTTTTCCGCATTGGCTAAGTACTTCATAGCAAATCCCAGTTCCCGTGCATTGGGCGCACGACTCAATGCACTCCAGTATATCAATTCCACAACCTCTGCATCCGGAAGATCGGATTCAGCTAATTGACGTACCCGGCTTTCAGATTGCTCCATCCGTTCACCGATCCCTTTGTCACTGACAAGGAAGAACACCTGATTCAGAGTGGTTTCATTGGACCGCTCACATTCACAGGCCATCAACCTGTCCGGTTTGCCAAACGTCGCTAAAAACAGATCTCCTGAGGATGGCGTTTCCTTTCGCCATTTGATCTTACGGACTCCCGGTATCTGTCCCGCTCTTATGCCCAGCTCATAGCCGTTGAATTTGGCCGGCACGCCAATAGCCTGATTTTGAGCGTCCAGTAATACTTCCGCATCAAGTCGTTTGACGATGGCCCGTGAATAGTTTTGTTGGTCCTCCGCATTGGTGGCATTGGGAGTGGAGCTAAGCTGGTAGGTCGTTGAACGCATGATTTTTCCGACTAACGTTCGCACGTCAAACTTAGCTTCAATGAAGTCGTTGGCCAGTGCCTCCAGCAATTCCGGATTGACCGGAGGATTCGTAACTCGCAGATCATCGACCGGTTCCACTAACCCACGGCCCATAATGTGGTACCAAATACGATTCACCTGACTCTTAACAAACCACGGATTCTCGACCGAGGTCATCCATGTAGCCAGCGAATCGAGTCGTGCCTGTTCGACACCGAGCTCCCCTCCATGCGTCCCTAAAAACCGTGGCGACGCGGGTTGTTTTGTCCGGGCATTGGTGAATTCCTGTTTGAATTCCAGTTTGACAAGTTGCTCACCAACGAACTCATTCTTGTCAAACCTGTCTGATCGTTCCTTCTCTTCTAAGTCTTCATATTGGATACCACTAAACACCGTTGCCCAGTCGTAATAGTCATCCTGAGTCCAGCGGTCAAAAGGATGATTGTGACATTTGGCGCATTGCAACCGAATACCCAGAAAAGTTCTGGCCGTCGTTTCAGCGCGGACATCAGGAGCGCGATTTGCCCGCCAGTAATTCGCACTGGGCACATCGTACGTACTGCCTGTGGCAATAATTAATTCTCTGACGAATTGATCCAGCGGCTTTCGTTGCTCAAAAGATTCTCGTATCCAACCGTGATAAACCTCAACCCCATGGGAATCCAGTACCTTCTCTTCATTACGTAACAGATCTGACCAGATCAGTGCCCAGCGATCGCTAAATTCAGGCCGTACGAGTAAACTCTCTATCAGCAATGCCCGTTTGTCAGGCGTCGGATCGTTTACAAAGGACCGAGCTTCTTCTGCTGTCGGTAGAATCCCTAAGGAATCTAAATACGCCCGGCGAACAAACTCTGAATCCGAAGTTAACTCCGAAGGCTGGATGCCAAGTTTTGCAAGCTTGGCAAAAATCAAATCATCAATGTAATTATTGGCGACTGGAAACTTAATGCGTTTCCGACTGGTGCGAGGCATGAAAGCGACGCGAACTGCCAGCTGTTTTTCCAGGAACCGAACTCCGATAGTTGATTCACCATCTTTAAGCCGCTGTACTAACCCCGAATTGGAGACTTCTGCGACCAGATTGGAGGGTTCATAGACAGCTAATGAAGTAACGTCGGCAGTGGAACCATCTGAAAACTCAGCAAGCACTTGCAATTGCACAGTGTCGTGTGGGAATCTGATCACACTGTCGTTTGGCGATGCCACCAGATTCGTCAATGTTGGAACGTCGTCTGAGGGACCCGGAGCACCGGCTTGTAGCCAGCGATGCAGAATCGAGTATTCCAGTGAATCCAGACGGAACCTGGTGCCACCCTGATGAGAAACACCACTGGTAGGCTTTTGAAGAATCAGGCTTTGAGTCGGAGTAATAAGATCCAGGCGACGACTACCATGCTGTTTCAATAACCATTGATAGTCTTCCTCAGGGGATTGCCCTCGCAAGGATAACTTGAAGCCACCTTTGCCATTAAGATTTCCATGGCAAGCACCCATATTGCAACCCGCTTTTGCCAAAACAGCTTCGACTTCAATCTGGAAGCGGATTTTTGTAAATGCTGATTCGTGTTGGCGAGTGTCAGCGGCATGAGCCACAAGCACGCAAGTCATGCAGAGAATGCATGACACAATGTTACACGGATACATAGCGAAACGGTTAGACACGAACCAATCCTTCAGGGTTCAATTGTGAGGGGGGACTGATTGATCTAAGAACTAATCTTTATATTAGTTCATCCAGCGGCTTCGTGCCCGGTGGAATGAGGTATTGAGGCCGACCACGGAAATCGAACAGGCGATCGGAATTTAGATTGATTCCTAGGTTCCTATATAACGTCGCATAGACTTCTTCGAATCTGACCGGACGCTCGACAGCCTCGCCCGCCTGACGGTCCGTCTGACCAATCACTTGCCCCGTCTTCATTCCGCCACATGCCAGTAAGGCACTTGAGACACGCGGCCAGTGATCCCGACCAGCGTTCTTGTTGATTTTTGGAGTACGACCAAATTCACCCCAGGCAACGACAGATACGTCATCTGCCATTCCACGGTCATGTAGGTCCTGAACTAAAGCTGAGATTCCCTGATCGAAAATCGGTAGTTCTTCCTTAGCATTTTTGAAGTTATTGCCGTGCCAATCCCAGAAACTATAGTTGACCGTGACGACTCGCACGCCCGCTTCTACAAGACGTCGCGCTAATAGTAGATTCTGTGGAACACGAGGTGCGCCATCACCCTTGGGTTGATTGGGATTTCCCTGCCCGTAAAGTTCGATCGTCTCCGGAGATTCTTCATTAATGTCCAAAGCTTTGAAGAGATCAGACGAAGTTAGAATGCCCATAGCTCGTTCTGAGAATGAATCCATACCATCCATTTGGCCCGAATTATCCCAGTTACGTCGGAAGCGATCTACCGATGCGAGTAATGATTTGCGATCGCCCAGACGGTCGGTCGTAATGTCTTTTAAAACCAGATCGTCTTTACCAGGCCCACTAGGTCGGAAACTACTATGCCCGAGACCTAAGAAGCCAGCTTTCGGCTCGTTGTAAGGCTTGTGCTGAGTGGTGTAACACAGGCTTACAAACGGCGGTACACCATCATGAACAGGCCCTTGGAACTTGGAAGCAACACTTCCGATATGTGGCCAGCCACCTGCCGGTTCGTTGTTGGGAATATTCCCTGTGAAACACTGAAATCCGGTGTGTCCACCCTGGCAGTTCGCCATCGTTCGAATCGGAACAAACTTGTCCATCATCGATGCCATTTTGGGCATTAATTCACAGATCTCAACACCGGATACGTTTGTTTTGATCGGTGAGAATTCGCCTCGAACTTCAGCCGGAGCGTCGGGCTTGAGGTCGTACATATCCTGATGAGGAGGGCCACCACACAGGTAAACCATAATCACGGCTTTGTGCGAGTTGGTAACGCCACTGGCTGCTTCAGCTTGAAGTAACTGTGGCAGAGTGAGACTGCCCATCGCGCCGATTTGAAGAAACGTACGACGGTTATGGCCATCGCAAAACTTACTTCCCGACGTCTGACAATCGAAAATCTTAAGCACGAATGATAACTCCCTTTAACTCGTGAAAACCGAGTTTAGATTTCAACGTATGTGAATGAACGAACTTTACAGTAGCTCACTTAGAGGCTCAACGCCTGGTTCAACCGGGTAGTAAGGGCGTCCACGAAGATCGAATTCACGTACTGCTCTTAGATTCAAACCGATTTGCTGATACAACGTTGCTGCAACTTCCTGGAAAGTCACCGGACGATCAACCGCGTATTCACCAAGCCGATTGGTTTCCCCAATGACTTGCCCGTGGTTCATGCCACCTCCGGCCAGAACTGCTGTACTCACACGAGGCCAGTGATCCCGACCTGCACTAGGATTGATTTTTGGAGTCCGTCCGAATTCACCCCAGACTACGACTGATACGTCCCGGTCTAAACCACGATCGTGAAGATCCTGAACGAGCGAAGCAAGTGCGCCGTCTAACATCGGCATGTCTTGACGAGCACGCTTGAAGTTTCCACTGTGCCAGTCCCAGCGACTGAAGTTGAGCGAGACGACCCGAGCACCGGCTTCGACGAGTCGGCGAGCAATCAGGAAGTTTTCGGTCATTTTAGGAGCACCATCGGCACGGAATACTGGATCTCCTTTTCCATATCGCTCAAGTGTTTCCTGGGATTCTTTGGAGATATCCATCGCATCAACTAATTGAGACGATGTGAGGATACCGAGTGCCTGCTGAGTGAAAGCATCCATACCATCCATGGACCCGGTAAGATCCACTTCTCTTTTAATTCGATCTACCGATGCCAGTAACGCATTGCGATCCTGCAGGCGTTCAAGCGAGATACCTTTCAGTACCATGTTATCTGTTTTGCTGGTTTCACCTTTGCCGCCCACTAAGCGGAACGGGCCGTGAGCCATTCCCAGAAATCCGCCTGCACCCGGGTCTCCCCAGGGATTGTGGCCAGTCTTGTAGAACATACTGACATGAGCTGGCACGCTGGGGTTTACCTGCCCCTGAACTTTGGAAACCCAGGCTCCGATCGAGGGCCAGCCGCCGGTTGGTTCATTGCCTGGAGCAAAGCCTGTCATTGCCTGAAACGCATTATGACCGCCTGCAGCACCTTCGAGCGAGCGAATGACGGTAAACTTATCCATCATCTGAGCCATTTTCGGGAATAATTCACCGATTTGGATGCCCGAGACATTGGTTGAAATAGGGTCAAATTCTCCGCGAATCTCAGACGGAGCGTCAGGTTTGATATCCCACATATCCTGGTGAGGAGGACCACCTGGCAAGAAGATATTAATGATCGCTTTATGCTGGCGGCCTGAGCTTTGTTGAGCCTCGGCACGCAGTAATTGAGGAAGTGTCATCCCTCCGACAGCAGCAGCTGATCCAATCGTTAAGAAATCACGACGGCTATAGCCATCACAAAACTTGTCACTCTTTGACCGACGCCCGAAAATCGTAAGCATATGTGAAATCCTTTATTAGTTTGGTTCCTATTAATATTATCACATACTGAAACCCCGCCCAATAAATGTTTCTTACAGGGATTCCCCCCATCCTAGTGGATTTAAACCCGTGCCACCCACATTTTCCATCAATTCCGGCTCCCAATAGGTGCCACCCACTCTTTACAGCGTTCAAACTGGCCAATTTCCGCCCGAATCATGAACTCAATAAGTGGGTGTGACTTATTCGAATCAGTGGGTGCGACGGATTAGCCCCGGGCTTTTTACGATCAAATCCCAGATTAAGCCTAACTGTTTAACTGTCTAA
>CETM01006557.1_pt1 | contig 35346 bp, 33 predicted proteins | sample 361451 | NCBI WGS metagenome assembly CETM01 (sample SAMEA2622690, study PRJEB7988) | marine metagenome | isolation source: saline water (ENVO:00002010), including
CCGCCGATGCCGCGATCAAGACCGCCGACCGGCTCGGCGTGCCCCTCAAGCGCTTGCAGGAATGGCGCTATGGCGCCGAGCGCTCGGGCATCGCCACGCGCACCTTCGACATGGCCTTGCAGCGCTTCACCCGACGCGCCGCCGAGGCCGCCTCCGGTACCGGCGAAGCCGTGGGCGCGCTCGACTTCCTCAACATCCAGTTGAAGGACGCCAACGGCAACATGCGTCCGACCACCGAGCTGCTGCCCGAGGTGGCCGACGCCCTGTCAGGTATCGAGGACCCAGCACTGCGCGTGCGCGCCGCCTTCAAGCTGTTCGATAGCGAGGGCGTGGCGATGCTCAGCTTCCTGGAGGGCGGCTCCCAGGGCATGCGTGACCTGGCCCAGGAGGCACACAACGCCGGGGTGGTGATGGACGAGGCCTTCGCCCGCCAGGCGGTGGAATACAACGACACCATGATGGACTTCCGCCGCACCCTGTTCGGCGTGCGCCTGAGCCTGGTGCAGGAGCTGTTGCCGGCCCTCACCGAGTGGCTGAAGCACCTCAAGTCGCTGACCCAGGGCAACCGCGAGCTGATCACCCGCCGCCTGCTCGATGGCCTGCGCCGCTTCTGGGAGGGGGTGCAGGCCATCGGTCGGGGGCTGGCCTGGACGGCCGATCTATTGGGAGGCTGGGGCCGCTTGGCTGGGCTGGTGGCCACCATAATGGCGGGGCCGCTAATCCTGTCGGCTGTCCAGTTGGGTCTTGCTCTGCTGGGGCTCGCCAAGGTCATTGGCACCCTGGCTTTGTCGGCTATGCCGGCGGCCATCGGCGCCGTCCGGGCGCTGGGGGTGGCACTGCTGACCACGCCGGTGGGCTGGGTCATCGCCGCGATCGCCGCCATCGCCGGGGCGGCCTATCTCATCTACCGCTACTGGGAACCGATCAGCGCCTGGTTCCGCGATATGTGGGCCTCGGTCACCGCCTTTTTCGAGCAGGGCATCCTCGACGTCACCCTGACGATCCTCTCCTGGTCCCCGGCGGGGCTCTTCCTGCGCGGCATCGATGCGGTCATCGCCGCCTTTACCGGCGCCTCGCTGCTGGATACCGGCCGCGAGTGGATCGGCGGCTTGCGCGATGGCATCGAGGAGCGTTGGAAGCAGGTTACTGCCTGGGTCGATGAGCGCCTGGTTGGCCTTCAGGCCGCCTTCGCCAACTTCTCACTGACGGAGGCCGGCCGCGATCTGATCGGCAGCCTCTGGGATGGCATCGAGGAGCGCTTCACGGCCCTGAGCCGCTGGCTGGAGAAGAAGCTCGCCGGCCTGGTGAGCTGGATGCCTGACTGGGCGCAGGGGCCGCTAGGGCTGGAGGGGCTCGGCAGCGGCCCGGCGCTGGGCGGCAGCATGCTCCAGGCCGAGGCGGTGGATGGCGCCCTGATGGCGGCGGGCGAGACCCGAGTGGGCGGCGAGCTGCGCATCACCATCGACAGCGAGGGCCGCCCGCGGGTGGACGACCTGCGCCGCGATGGCCCCATGGAGCTGGATGTCGATGTGGGCGACTGGAGGATGTGGCAATGAAGCTACTCGCAGTCGATGGCTTTACGTTGGGCGCTATCAGAGAGCCACGCCTGATTCGCCAAGGCCGCACCAACCACACCGGCCCCAACATAGATGCCCCAGTGCATGCCGGGGAGCAGCCACAGCAGCAGTCCGACCGTCACGGCGGGGCCAATGACCAAGGCGGCAAGCGAGATCTTCGTCGACTTCTTCATCCCTGCATCTCCTTTTCCGAATATCCAAGGAGCTTAGCCCAATGAGCTGGCGTGATCGAATCGGCGACGGCGTGGCCGAGTTTCGCGGGGTGCGTTTGTACCTCGAGCGCGGCTCGATTGGACCGGGGCGCCGTGTCCAGGTCCACGAGTACCCGCTGCGCGACGAGCCCTACGCCGAGGATCTCGGCCGCAAGGCCCGCGAATGGCAGGTCACCGGCTACCTGATCGGCGACGACTACGACATCCAGCGCAACCGCCTGGCCGACGCCCTGGAGCTGCCCGGCGCCTTCGAGATGCGCCACAGCTACTACGGCACCGCCCGGGTGGTGGTGACCGATTCAAGCATCAGCGAGTCGACCCGCGAGGGCGGCATGGCCCGGGTGCGCCTGACACTGGTGCGCGCAGGCGACGAGCCGCGCTACCCCACCGCCGTGGCCGACACCCAGCAGCTGGTTACCGACGAGGCCCAGGGCGCCTTCGACGCCATCCTCGACGACTTCGCCGCCGCCTATGACGTACTCGAGCTCGCCGCCGATCGGGTGGCCGCCATCGAGGGCGCCATCCTCAATGCCATCGCCACCGTCGAGGGCGTGATCGGCGATGTCACCGGCACCATCGCCGGGTTGATCCGCACCCCGGGCGAGCTGGGCGCGGCAATCCTCTCGAGCCTAGGCCAAATCAGGAGCATGCTCGGCGAGCCGGGCCGCGCCCTGGGGCTCTACGAGGCGCTGTTCAGCGCCGGTGAGACCCGTCCGGCATCGAGCCTGCCCTACAACGCCCCGCAGGATGCCCAGCGCGAGGCCGCCGCCCAGACTGCCGCCGTCGAGCTGGTGCGCCGTGGCGCCGCCATCGAGGCCGCCCGCGCCGCCTCAGCGTGGACCTATCCGACCCGCCAGGAAGCCGTCGAGACACTCGAGGTCGTCCATCGCGGCCTCACCGAGCAGCTGGCAGGCGCGGTACCGCCGCCCCCGCAGCTGACCCAGCGCCTGGTCAGACTGCGCGCCGCCGTGGTTCAGGACCTGCGCACCCGCGCCACCGCACTGCCGGAGCTCGCCGAATACACCCCCGGCGCCCGCCTGCCGGCGCTGGTGATCGCTCAGCGGCTCTATGGCGACGCCACCCGCGACGCCGAGATCGTGAAGCGCAATCGCGTCCGTCACCCGGGCCGCCTGCCCGCCGACACCCTGGAGGTGCTCAGTGAGTGAGCTTGTCTTGATCGTCGACGGCACCCGCCACCGGGGCTGGACCGAGGTGCAGGTGCGCCGCGGCCTGGACCAGATCGCGGACACCTTCGAGGTCGCCCTCACCGAGAAGTGGAGCGAGGGCGCCGCCCCGCGCCGCCTGCGCGCGGGCCAGGCCGTCGTCGTCGAGATCGACGGCGAGCGGGTCATCACCGGCTACATCGACGACGTGCTACCCAACTACGACGCCCGTCAGCATCAGCTGGTGATCAACGGCCGCTCGAAGACCGCCGACCTGGTCGACAGCTCGAGCACTGCCCAGCCCTGGGAGACGGCCCAGACCGTCGAGCAGATCGCCCGCCGTGTGGCCGCCCCGTTTGGCATCGACGTGGTGGCCGAGGTCGATGTCGGTGCTCCCCTGCGCGCCATCGAGATCGAGCCGGGCCAGACCTACGGCGAGGCGCTGATCCAGCTCGCCGGCTACCGCGCCCTGCTGCTGATCAGCGACGCCCAGGGCCGGCTGGTGATCACCCGGCCGCCCCGCGCACGGCTGACCACCGAGCTGGCCCTGGGCGAGAACATCCGCGCCGCCAACGGCCGCTTCTCCGATCGCGACCGCTTCAGCGAAGTGATCGTGCAGGGTCAGAGCGCCGCCGATGATGGCTTCTGGGGCGAGCCCGCCAGCGCCGCCGAAGGCCGCGCCAAGGACCCGGGCATCGAGCGCTATCGCCCGACCCTGGTGGTCTGCGACACCAGCGCCGACACCGCCTCATGTCGTCAGCGCGCCGAGTGGGAGATCCGCCAGCGCTGGGGACAGAGCCGTGGCGTCACCTACACCGTGGCCGGCTGGCGCCATGCCGAGGGCCTGTGGCGCCCCGGCGACCTGGTGCCGATTCGCGACAAGTGGATGGGCCTCGACGGCACCGAGTGGCTGATCACCCATGTCCAGTTCCTGCTTGATGAGCGGGGCGAGCGCAGCGAGATCCGCGTCGCCCCGCCCAGCAGCTACGACCTGCGCGCCGAACCGCAGCCCGAACAACAGGAGAGCGCCGTATGGTGAATGCCCGCGAGACCGGCCGCCTGCTCGCGCCCCTGTGGCGCCGCCTGCGCCTGCTGATCAGCCGTGCCGTGGTCACCGGCAGCAACGCCGGTAAGGGCCTGCAGCGCCTCCAGCTCACCCTGCTGCGCGGCGAGACCCGCGAGGTCGAGCACCTGGAGCCCTACGGCTACACCGCCCGGCCCTTGAAGGGTGCCGAGGCCATCGCCGCCGCCGTGGGGGGCGCCCGTGGCCACCTGGTCGGGCTGCTGGTCGGCGATCGCCGCCACCGCCCCAAGAACCTCGCCCCAGGTGAGGTCTGCCTCTACACCGACGAGGGCGATCAACTGGTGTTCAAGCGCGGCCGTATCGTGCGGGTAACCGCCGGTTCAGCGGTCCAGGTTACAGCGCCCCAGGTCACCGTCACCGCCAGCACCTCGATCACCCTGGATACGCCGGACGTCTTCGCCACCGGCAACATCGCCGCCCAGGGCCAGGTCAGCGACGCCACCGGCTCGATGCAGCAGATGCGCGATACCTACAACGACCACAACCACGCAGAGAACGATAACGGCGGCCCGACCGATACGCCCAATCAGGAGATGAGCTGATGGACCTAGCCCTGAAGAGCGTCGGCGGCGGCCTGGACCTTGAGTTGCTCGACGGCGACCTGGCCAGCGATGACGGCCTGCGCACCGCCGTGGCGCTGGCGCTGCTCAGCGATCGCCGCGCCGAACCCGACGACGTGCTGCCCGACGGTAACGATGGTCCGCGTGGCGACCGGCGCGGCTGGTGGGCCGATGCCATCGCCGAGCGCGACGGCGACCGCTTCGGCTCCCGGCTGTGGCTGCTCAGCCGCGAGAAGACGCTGCCCGAGGTACGTCGCGACGCTGAGGCTTACGCCCACGAGGCGCTGGCCTGGCTGCTCGAGGACGGCGTGGCCGCCGCCGTCGAGGTCGCGGCGAGTACCGAAGAACGCGACATCCTCGAGCTCGAGGTCGTGATTCAGCGCGGCGACGGCACCCGCGTCGCCGGTCGCTACCAGTATCTATGGAGATAACCGATGCCCTGGCAGTCACCTAGCCTGACTCAACTCGCCGAGCAGGTCCGCGCCGACATGCGCGCCCGCCTGCCCGATGCCCGCCCGGCGCTGCGTCGTGCCCTGCTGGGCGTGGTGGCGGATGTCGACGCCGGCGCCGTGCATGGCCTCTACGGCTACCTGGAATGGCTGGCCCGTCAGCTGATCATCGATACCGCCGAGGCCGAGTGGCTCGAGCGCTGGGCGTCGATCTGGCGCATCTATCGCCTCGACGAGGTGGCCGCCAGCGGCAGCATCGACCTGACCGGCAGCGTCGGTGCCGAGCTGCTCGAGGGCACCGAGCTGGAGGCCGACAACGGCGCCACCTACGTGACCGACGCCACCGTCACCCTCGATGCCCAGGGCGAGGCCAGCGTTGGCGTCACCGCCCTCGAAGCGGGCGAGGCCGGCAACCAGGACGCCGGGGCCACCCTGCGCTTGGTCAGCGCCGTCAGCGGCATCGACGGTGAAGCCACCGTGGGGGTCGATGGCCTCACCGGCGGCGCCGCCCGCGAGAGCGACGAGCGCCTGCGGGCCCGGCTGCTCGAGCGCATCCAGAACCCGCCCCATGGCGGCAACGAGGCCGACTACATCCGCTGGGCCCGTGAGGCCCACCCGGACGTCACCCGGGTCTGGGTCACGCCCCACGCCCCGGACGTCGGCGAGGTCACCCTGCGCCTGATCTGCGGCGAGCTCGAGGACATCATCCCCAGCCAGGAGGTGATCGACGCCGTGACCAGCCATATCGACACCGTGCGCCCGGTCACCGCCCGCGGCTTCTATGCCATCGCCCCGGACGCCGCGCCGCTGGATCTTTCGATCGGGCTGACCCCGGACACCGCCGAGGCCCGCGCCCGGGTCGTCTCGGCCCTCGAGGACTTCCTCGGCCAGACCGCCGCTCCCGGCGGCACCGTCTACCGTGAGCAGCTCTCCGGCGTCATCTACGTCGCCGCCGGCGAGAGCCGCCATTCGATGTCGGTACCGGCCGCCGACGTTACCCATTCCGTCAACCAGATCGCGACCCTGGGGACCATCACATGGCTCTGACCCGCGACGACTATCACGGCATCCTCGATGCCCTGGCCCCGCCCGGGCAGGCGTTGCCCAGCAACCCCGAGAGCCTCTGGCAGCGCCTGCTCGAGGCGCGGGCCGGCGCCTTCGCACGTCTCGACGGCCGCGCCGATCGCCTCCTCGAGGAGGCCGACCCGCGCACCGCCAGCGAGCTGCTCCCCGACTGGGAGCGCGTCACCGCCATGCCCGACCTCTGCGTCGAGGCCGAGCAGACCCTCGCCGAGCGTCGCGCCGCCGTCGAGCGCGTCATGGCCGGTACCGGCGGCGCCTCGACGGCCTATTTCATCGAGCTGGCCGCCGCCCTGGGCTACACGATCGAGATCGAGGACTACACCGCCCACACCGTCGGTGCCGGCGTCGATGCCCCGATGCGTGGCATCGATTGGCGCTGGGCCTGGACCGTCCGCGCCCCCGAAGACACCGTCGCCTGGTTCGCCGTCGACGGAGGCGTCAACGAACCCCTGGCGAGCTGGGGCAATGAGCGCCTCGAATGCGTCATCAGCCGCCTCAAGCCCGCCCACACCCTCGTGCTATTCGCCTACGGCGAGCAGTAAAGGCAACAAAGGAGAACCGTCGACATGGTCGATAGAGTCTATGAGAAGAACGCCGCGCAATCGGCGCCCCCGGCCCCGGCCGATCCCAGCGTCGGCTACCCCACCAGCGGCAACCCCGCCCAGGGCGTCCCCGCAACCGTCCCCGGCGACTACTGGTACCACATGATCACCGAGGCCCTGCGCAACGTCATCCTCGACGCCGGACTCACCCCGGATCACGAGGATCTCGGTCAGCTGCTCGCCGCGATCCGTGGCCTCGCCGCCACCACCACTCAGAAGGGCACCGTCGAGGCAGCAACGCCTGCTGAGGCGAAGGGCGGGGCCGCTGGCAAGTTCCCCGATGCGGCGGGGGTGCTGGCGGCCATTCAGCAGTACGGGATGGGCGCAGAATCCATCCCGGTAATTGACAACCTTGACACCATCATGGAGACAAGCCTTTCAGGATATTCCAGTGACACGACAGGGGCGCCTACAGCGCAACATGGCAGTGTACTGACAGTCAGGAGAACCGCTGGCGCTGCCACCCAGTTTGCAATGGAATATAACGTCGACGAGGTCTATGTACGGCATTATGCGACAGGCGCTTGGGGGCTGTGGGCGCGCAACTATACCGATCGAAACTTCCCGCCAGCCAGCCAAACAGAGGTCGATGCCGGCGCTGATGACAAAAAATATGTGACGCCCAAGAAGTTGCGTTGGGGGGTGTCGTATAGCATCGGGCTGAATGGCTACATTGCCTTTCCGAGCTGGCTGGGGGGGCTGGTTCTCCAATGGCTGGGGACGGCCAGTCGTAGTGACAGCGAGTCGTTCAGCTGGCCGATACCCTTCCCGAATGACGTTTTCCTGTCGGGCGCGTTCGATTACGGGGCCGGCGTGGATAAGGTCAATACGACGAACGTGACAGCAAGCGGCGGTGTTTTTAAAACAGCCGCGTCAGCTGGAGATACCTTGTGCTCTATCTTCTCAATCGGACATTAAGGGTGATTTATGCCGTACGTTTTCAGCCCCTCAAAGAACGCCTTTTTCCCATTCAGTCTGAAAGCTGAGTACCTGCGTGCCGGTGCCTGGCCCGATGATGCTGTCGAGGTAACCGCCGAGGAGTGGCAGACCTACGGACAGGGTCGCCCCCCGGCCGGCATGCGCCGTGGCGCTGATTCCGATGGCCACCCCGCCTGGGTCGAGATCCCCGCCAAGCCGGTCTCCGACCGCCGTGATCGGCAGCTCGACGCCATCGACCAGGCCGCCGGCCAAGCCCGCGCCCGCTTCGCCTCACCCGGCCAGATGATCGACGAGGAGTACCGCCAGGCCCTCGAGGCCGTCAAAGCCTGGCGCGCCGCCGGCAGCCCTGCGGACGCGATCCCGCCCGAGATACAGTCCGGTGCCGACTATTCCGGCATCACAGTCGAAGAAGCGGCGGTCGAGATCGAGCAAACCGCCGAGCAGTGGGATAGCGTCATCGCCCAGATCCGCAACCTGCGCCTCGCCGGCAAACGAGCGGTCAAAGACGCCGCCGACGATCAGATCGAGGCGGTCGCTCAGGGCTACCTCGACCAGCTCGGCGCAATCAAGCCGCCCGAGGCGTAACCGCCCCTCAACCAACGCATAACGGCCGGTTTAACCGGCCGTTATCTTATCTCCTTCCCGCCTTGACCCCGCCTGCCGCTACCGCTCCAATTAGCCTGTCACATACCAAGTGGCACGGCGTCGCAATTTATGCGGCGCGCTACATCGGGCGCCGATCATGAAGCCTGGAAGGATATGATCCTGACCAATATTTACGGCGTGGGCCTGACACTACAGGCCTGCTTGCCGGCGCTTCAGAAGACCCGCGGCCATGTGCTGCTGACCGGCTCGGCGGCCGGGCGCGCGACCATTCCCGGTTCGATGTACGGCGCCACCAAGTGGGCGGTTACCGGCATCGGCTATAACCTGCGCGAGGAGCTGCGTGGCAGCGGCATCCGTGTGACGCTGATCGAACCCGGCATGGTCGATACGCCCTTCTTCGATGAGCCGCCCACTCACGCCCTGGAAGACAAGGACATCGCCAACGCGGTGCTCTACGCCATCAATCAGCCGCCCCACGTCGACGTCAACGAGATCCTGGTGCGCCCCACCCCGCCACTCGAGCGCTAGCCCCGCTCTTCTTAATCTGGATTAGCCGACTCAAGGCTTAACCCGCCGCCCGTTCCAGACGCTGAAGCCAAGCTGAGCCTTAGCTCAGGATCATCAGCACGCAGGCGGCGGTCAGCAACCCCATCACCGCATTGAAGACCCGCCAGTGGCGAGGCGTCTTCATCAGCCGGCCTAGCGCCACGCCAAAGCCCGCCCAAAGCGAAATCGATGGCAGGCTGATGAGGCCCATCACGAGAATGATCGCCAGTGCAGAAACCAGGAAGGCATCGCCGGACAGCGTGAAGGACGCGATCCCCGAGATCGCCATCACCCAAGCCTTGGGATTGGCGAACTGGAAGGCAGCGGCCTGCCAGAAAGTCAGTGGACGCGCGTCTTCGCCGGGACCACGCTGATTCGGCGGTGGCGCGGTGGCGATCTTGTAGGCCAGCCACAGCAGATAGGCGCTACCGGCGACCTTGAGGCCCTGCTGCAGCGGCGGCCACTGTTCGAACAGGGCACCCAATCCCAGTGCCACCGCCCCCATCAGCACCATCACCCCCATCGAGATGCCGAGCATATGCGGCAGAGTTCTCACAAAGCCGTAGTTGGCCCCGGACGCGGTCAACATCATGTTGTTGGGGCCAGGCGTGGCCGTCATGCTGAAAGCAAACAATATCATCGGGCCAATCAGGGCAAGCAACTCAGGCATTGGGGCGGTCATGGCAGGCTCCTTTAAGTCTAGTGGTTGGCATCGAGAGTTGGCATCGAGAGTTCGCGGAATCGCCTTAATTGTAGGGGTACAATTTTTCGAAACCGCCTGACAAAAACGACAATTGTGCGCACAATCTTAGTATGCGCCGCCGTCACCACCGATCAAGCAATGCTTTGTCACCCCGACATTGCCCGATCCTTCCGCGGCGACCACCCGATTCGCCCCTTCATCTGCCTGCTGGAACATCGCCGCATGGATATTCAGACCAAGGCCCGCGCCCGCTGCCACTGGCTACCCAACCTCGACGAAGCCGCTGCTCCGCTCTACCAGGCACTGGTCGAGCGGCTGGCCGCCGACATCGCCGCCGGCACCCTCGCCCCGGGCGAGCGCTTGCCACCACAGCGCCTGCTGGCCGACGCCCTCAAGGTGACCGTCGGCACCATTACCCGCGCCTACCGTGAGGCCGAGCGCCGCGGCTTGGTCGAAGCCAAGGTCGGTAGCGGCACCCGGGTACGCAGCCTGGCAGCGGATGCTCCCGCTTTTCATCACCTCTCCCACGCCCCCGATGGCAGCGTAGATCTATCGCTTAACGTGCCGATTCCGCACCCCATGCGCGCGCAGCAGCTCGCCGCCGTGATGGAACGCCTCGCCCATCGCCCTGGGGCCATCGACGCCGCCCTCGCTTACCAGCCCGAGCAGGGCAGCCAGACGAGTCGCGAGGCCCTGGCAGGCTGGCTGACGGAACAGGGCGTTCCCATGGGTGCCGACGAGCTGATCCTGACCAGCGGTGGCCAGCATGCGGACTATCTGGCCCTGCAGGCGCTGGTACAGCCCGGCGAGGCGGTGGCCTCGGCGGCCCTGACCTTTCCGGGCATGATCGCCGCCGCCCGCCAACTCGGCCTCAAGCACCTGGCGGTGCCGATGGACGACGAAGGCATCCTGCCCGAGGCGCTGGAGCGCCTCTGCCTGCAGCAGAAGATTCGCCTGCTCTACCTGATGCCCGAGCACAACAACCCCACCGGCGCTCGAATGGGGCAGGCGCGCCGAAAGGCGATCGTCGAGGTCGCCAGACGCCACGACCTGCTGCTACTGGAAGACGGCGTGCAGTTCGTAACCGCCGCAATGCGCGGCATGCCCTTCTACCGCCTGGCACCGGAGCGCTCGCTGTATATCTTCAGCGTCTCCAAGCTGCTCGCCGGCGGCCTGCGCCTTGGTGCCCTGCGTGCGCCCGCCAACCTGATGGGCCGCCTTACCGCTTCGCTGCGCGCCCAGTACTGGGCCGTCCCCGAGCTGATGGCCAGCGCCGCCATCGAATGGCTGGTCAGCGCCGATGCCAAAACCCTAATCGATTGGCAATGGCAGGAGGTCGCAGCGCGCCAGCGACTGCTTGCCGAGCGCCTCAAAGGCCACGCGATAAGCGCTCACCCTTGTGGCTTTCATGCTTGGCTGACGCTGCCGGAGCCCTGGCGAGCGGTGGACCTTGTGACCCGGGCCGCGGAACGCGGCGTGACGGTGATCGGCGCCGATCCCTTCTGCGTCGGCAGCCAGCCGGCGCCTCAGGCGGTGCGTATCTGCGTGACGCCGCCCGCCGAACGCGCCCGGCTCGATGAAGGCCTGACGAGGCTGGCCGCACTGCTCGACGAGGAGCCCCGTCGAGACTCGCCGTTGGTGTGAGGGTGTCGTGACGGCGCCGAAACGCCCATGACCAGCCCTTCTACCGTCAGGCATTACAGCGAAAGGCCGGGCGTCGACGGACTCTGCCGCAGGAGCGTGTTCTGATCGATCATGTATTCCGTCGATATCTGGTAGGCGGCCGCACCGAGGGCTCGAGCGATGCCGCCGAAGTGCCCCGGCTTGATATCGGGTCGTGTGACGCCCTGCATATCCAGTTGATCGAGCTGGCGTTCCACCTCATCCACGAGGCGCTTGCGAATCGTGACGGGTAAGGCGCCATCGATCACCACGGCTTGAAAGTCGATGACCGCCAGAGAAGAAATGATCGCATGCGCCAGACTCCGCCCCGCCCGCCTGATCCACGGCCGCACACTGGGTTCCACGGCGTCCCAGTCATCGGCTTCGGGCGGGATGTCGCGCAACGGATCGCCCCCCTGGTCCGCGATCATGCGCTCGAGGACGACAAGGGACGCATGATCGACCAAACGATCGCCTCCGGGCTCGTCTGGCACACGCAGTGGGCCAAAGCCGCCTGCATTGCCACTGCGCCCGGGGAAGACGCTGCCGTTCAAGACCACGCCGCCGCCGATGAAGGAGCCCACGAAGAAATAGATGAAATCCTGTGCCGTTTCGGGGGGCCCAAACACCAATTCGGCCCGGCAGGCCGCATTACCGTCGTTTTCCACGGTGATGGGCCAGGGGACGACATCCTTGAACTCCGCCACCGGGTCGAAACGGCGCCAGGCGTCCATCTCCTGCTGGGGCGCGCCGAGTTCAGCGACCCAGCTCCATAGTTCGAAAGGCATGGCGATATTCATCGCGGCGATGTCGCGCTGCGCTATGCCGGCCGAACTCACCAGCGAGGCCAAGTGTTCCGTCACGAAGCGTTGCGTCGCGGTGGGGGTGGGATACGCATGGGCCTCGCTGCGGTGGGCGAGCACCTCGCCAACGAAGTTGACGATGACCAGTTCAAAGGTGCGCCGGCCGATCTTGAGACCCACGTAGTGGCGTGCCTCGGGATTCAGCATCATGGGAACCGAGGGCTGCCCGATGCGCCCGCGGATCGGGGAGCAGCGCAACAGCAGTCCATCCGCCTCCAGCGCACGAAAGATGACCGAGGCGGCATTCGGCGACAGGCCCGTCATCCGGGTCGCATCGGCCTTGGTGAGCTTTCCGTGGCTACGCACCAGGTGCAGAACCAAGCGTTCGTTGACCCCTCTCACCGTCGTCAGGTTCGACCCTTTCAGCGGGTGCGTACTCGCCTGGGCATCAGGCTGGTCTCCCTCGTTGTTCTTCATACTGCCCCTCTAGGTTCATGAAACAACGGCAACGCCCGAGACGATAGCAAAGCCGTCGTCGATCCTGCCGCTATCACCCTCTATAGGCCGGCGCCGCGGCCTTGTACTTTGGTCCCAAAAGCCGCCGCTTCGGTTGACTGCCCCAGCGCGCAGCACCTATACCGATACCACACCGTGCGAGGTGTAAGGCAAAAGACAGGCCAGAGGATAACGCACGAAAGCCACGCATCGAGAGCGATGCGAAGGCTCGTCGCAAGAGGTTCCTGGCCTTGATACCAAGTAGATTCTCGCCCGGAATACTAATTACTTCAAAATGAAGTAATAAAAAGATTCGCCGACACCCCTCGACTCGAAACGGAAGGACAGCAATGCCAATAACAATGCCAACAACCAAGACCCGCATGGCCGCCCTGGTGGCCGCCACGGCACTTGCCAGCATGAGCGTGGCGGGCACCGCCATGGCCGACGATCACACCACCAGCGCCTGCTTGATCACCAAGACAGAAACCAACCCCTTCTTCGTCAAGATGCGCGAAGGCGCCAACGCCAAGGCCGAAGAACTGGGCATGGAACTCAAGTCCTTTGCCGGCAGAATCGACGGCGATCACAAGACGCAGGTGCAGGCGATCGAGACCTGCATCGCCGACGGCGCCGACGGCATCCTGCTAACGGCCTCGGATACGTCAGCCATCGTGTCAGCGGTTCAACAGGCGCGTGACGCCGGCATCCTCGTCATCGCCTTGGACACCCCTCTCGATCCGATAGACGCCGCCGACGCTACCTTTGCGACCGACAACTTCAGGGCCGGAGAACTGATCGGCACCTGGGCGGCCAGCCGGCTGGGCGACGGCGCCGACGATGCCCGCATCGGCCTGCTCAACGTCAACGTCAGCCAACCCGCGGTCGGTGTGCTGCGCAACCAGGGCTTCCTGCAGGGCTTCGGCATCGACCTGGGCGATCCCAAGAAGTGGGGGGACGAGACGGACCCACGGATCGTCGGCCAGGACACCTCGGATGGCAACGAGGAAGGCGGGCGTGAAGGCATGGAGAACCTGCTGGTCGAAGACCCGATGATCGATGTGGTCTATACGATCAACGAACCGGCCGCCGCCGGGGCCTACCAGGCGCTGAAGGCCATGGGACGCGAGAACGAGGTCATGATCGTGTCGGTCGATGGCAGTTGCTCCGGCGTCGCCAACGTCAGAGACGGCGTGATCGGCGCCACCGCCCAGCAGTACCCCTTACGCATGGCGTCACTCGGTATCGAAGCCATCAAGACCTGGGCCGACGAGGGCACCAAGCCGGAGCCGACACCGGGCAAGGAGTTCTTCGATACCGGCGTTTCGCTGGTCACCGACCAGCCCGTCGACGACGTGGATTCCATTTCGGCTGCCGAGGGCATGGAACGTTGCTGGGGCTAATGATCCGACCATGAGCCGCGGGAGGCGCTCGCGCCTCCCCTTCCCCCAGGCGATCGTCATATCAATTCCGTGAGGACTCCATGGCCAAACCTGAAGTGACGCGACAAGAGAGCAACGCCGCTCTCGCCGGTGCCAGCGAGAGCGTTGCCGACTTTACGCCCCATCGTGCCGGTCTTGCCTACCGGCTGCAGCACGCGCTGCACATGAACCCGGCGCTCGTGCCCATGATCGTGCTGTTGCTCTCGATCCTGCTCTTTGGTGCCTTGCTGGGCTCCAAGTTCTTCTCGCCCTTCGCGCTCACCTTGATCCTGCAGCAGGTGCAGATCGTCGGCATTGTCGCGGCCGCCCAGAGCCTGATCATTCTCACGGCAGGGATCGACCTGTCGGTGGGAGCGATCATGGTGATTTCGTCCGTCGTCATGGGGCAATTCACCTTTCGTTATGGCATTCCGGTGCCGATCAGCATTCTTGCCGGCCTGATGTGCGGCATGTTCTTCGGCTGGGTCAGCGGCATGCTGGTCTCCAAGGTCAAGCTGCCGCCCTTCATCGTGACGCTGGGCATGTGGCAGATCGTGCTGGCCGCGAACTTTCTCTATTCCGCCAATGAAACGATACGCGCCCAGGACATCGAGACCCATGCGCCGCTGCTGCAGCTGTTCGGCGAGAAATTCAACATCGGCGGGGCGGTCTTCACCGTCGGGGTCGTCTTCATGGTGGCGCTGGTGCTGGTGCTCACTTACGCCCTGCGCCATACCGCCTGGGGTCGGCATGTCTATGCCGTGGGTGACGACAAGGAAGCCGCGGCGCTCTCCGGCGTGAAGACGGACCGGGTGATCATCTCGGTCTACATGCTCTCCGGACTGATCTGCGCCTTCGCCGGCTGGGCGCTGATCGGACGTATCGGCTCGGTCTCACCGACCGCCGGGCAGCTCACCAACATCGAATCCATCACCGCTGTGGTCATCGGTGGCATCTCGCTGTTCGGCGGTCGCGGGTCGATCCTCGGCAGCCTGTTCGGCGCTCTCATCGTCGGTGTCTTCACCCTCGGCTTACGACTCCTGGGCGCCGATGCCCAGTGGACCTACCTGCTCATCGGCGTGCTCATCATCGGCGCGGTCGCCGTGGACCAATGGATCAGAAAGGTGTCCGTCTAATGCAAGCACAAGCCCCCCTTCTGCAAGCCAAGAATCTCGTCAAGCGCTACGGCCGCGTCACCGCCATCGACCACTGCGACTTCGAGCTCTACCCGGGCGAGATCCTCGCGGTGATCGGCGACAACGGCGCCGGCAAGTCGTCGCTGATCAAGGCGCTCTCCGGCGCCATCACGCCCGACGAGGGTGAGGTCTATCTCGGCGACCAGCGCGTCAAGTTCTCCTCCCCGCTGGATGCCCGCGAACAGGGCATCGAAACCGTCTATCAGCAACTGGCGATGTCGCCCGCCCTGTCGATCGCCGACAACATGTTCATGGGCCGCGAGATCAGAAAGCCGGGCATCATGGGCAAGTGGTTTCGGCAACTGGATCGACCGGCAATGGAGCGGCTCGCCCGCGAGAAACTCAGCGAGCTGGGGCTCATGACGATCCAGAACATCCGCCAGGCCATCGAGACGCTCTCCGGCGGCCAACGACAAGGGGTTGCCGTGGCGCGTGCCGCTGCGTTCGGCTCCAAGGTCATCATTCTCGACGAACCCACGGCGGCCCTCGGCGTGAAGGAGAGCCGTCGCGTGCTGGACCTCATTCTGGAAGTTCGCTCGCGGGGCATCCCGATCGTCCTCATCAGTCACAACATGCCCCACGTCTTCGAGGTGGCCGATCGCATCCATATCCATCGGCTCGGCAAGCGGCTTTGCGTGATCCGCCCCGAGGATTGCACCATGAACGATGCCGTCGCCCTGATGACAGGCGCGAAGGACCCTTCTCAACTGGCCGAGGCGAGCTGATCGATGGCACCAGCACCTACCGATAGCGACGCCGTACTGGCATTGATCGAGCGGGCCCTGATCGAACGGACGCGACCCTCCGGCAAGCGCCTGCTCATCGCCATCGCCGGGCCGCCCGGTTCGGGCAAGTCGACGCTCGCCAGCGAGGTCGTCGAACGGCTGAACGCCGAATCAGGCAGCGAACCCCGAGCGGCGCTGCTGCCGATGGACGGTTTCCATCTCGACAACGACATCTTGATGGAGCGCGGCCTGCTGGCCCGCAAGGGAGCACCGGAAACCTTCGATGCGCAGGGGTTGGTGGAGCTGTTGCGCCGCGTCAGGGCAGCCGAGGCCGACACGCCCTACCCGCTCTTCGATCGAGCCCTCGACCGCGCCCAGCCCGAGGCGGGACTCCTCGAGGCAGACACTCCCATCGTGGTGATCGAAGGCAACTATTTACTGCTCGATACGCCGCCGTGGCAGACACTGGCCGAGTGGTTCGATGCCTCGGTGTTCCTGGCTCCATCGATCGAGACCCTCGAGGAGCGCCTCGTGCAACGTTGGCTTAGCTTCGGCTTCTCCCCCGACGCGGCCATCACCAGGGCGCGAGGAAACGACCTGAAAAACGCCGCCACCGTGCTCGACCACAGTCGCACCGCCGACCTGCACCTAACACAGCGGGACAGCGCCCCATGACGGGCTGCCCGGCCAGACCGCAGCCCCTGATCGACAACGCCTCATGCTGGAGGAAATCTCATGCCTAACCTGCTCGAAGACCTGAAACAGCACAGCACCGTGGTCGCCGATACCGGCGATCTCGATGCCATCCGCCGCTTCGCCCCAAAGGATGCCACCACCAATCCGTCGCTGATTCTCAAGGCCGTGAAGTCCGGCCAATACGATGCGCTGCTCGACGACATCCTGCATGCCGCCGGCAGCCACAACGGCACTCGGGACGAAGCGGTGGACGAGGCCTGCGACCGGCTGATCGTCACGATGGGCTGCCTGATTCTCGACCATGTACCCGGCCGAGTCTCGACCGAGGTCAATGCCCGGCTGTCCTTCGATACCGAGGGCAGCATCGCCAAGGCGCGCCGGCTGGTGGCCCTGTATGAAGAGGCCGGCATCGGGCGTGACCGCATCCTGATCAAGCTGGCTTCCACTTGGGAGGGGATCCGCGCCGCCGAGGTGCTGGAGCGCGAAGGCATCCCCTGCAATCTGACGCTGATCTTCAACTTCGCCCAGGCCCGCGCCTGCGCCGAAGCCGGCGTCTTCTTGATCTCGCCATTCGTCGGGCGGATTCTGGACTGGTATCGCAAGGCCAACCCCGACACCACCTATGCGCCCGAGGAGGAACCCGGCGTGCAGTCGGTACGGGCCATTTATCACTACTTCCGCCGGCTCGAATATCCGACCGTGGTGATGGGTGCCAGCTTCCGCAACAGCGGCGAGATACTGGCACTGGCCGGCTGCGACCGCCTGACCATCAGCCCCGCGCTGCTCGAGGAGCTGGCCGAACGCGAGGGGAGCATCACGCCGGTATTGAGCGACAGCGGCGAACGCGACAGCCGCCCATCGCCTCTGAGCGAAGCGGCGTTCCGTTGGGAGCTCAACGAGGATGCCATGGCGACCGAGAAGCTGGCCGAGGGCATCCGCGGCTTCGAGGCCGACCAGGTCAAGCTCGAAGCGCTGTTGCACGACCGGCTGGCCAGCGGACAGGTATAACGCTCACCAGCACAGCACCACTAGCCCCGACGGGACTCGCCGCCGGTGTGACTCGGTCTGACCGGCTCAGGCCCCGAGGCGTATCGAACTCAGGCAATACGTACGCTGCGCTCGAGCCGAATCGCCACCGACTTTGAAGTCGGGGTATCGGTCCCCTTGCCGACGCTTTCCAGCGGCACCAGGGGGTTGGTCTCGGGGTAATAGGCCGCGCAGCAGCCTTCGGGAATGTCGTATTCCACCAGCTTGAAGGCGGCAGCGCGACGCGGCTTGCCGTCGTGATCGAGTCCGACCAGGTCGACCCAATCTCCGGCGGCAAACCCTAGCCGCTGTATATCCGACGGGCTTGCGAACAGCACCCGGCGCTGGCCTTTAATGCCACGATAGCGGTCGTTGTAGCCATAAACGGTGGTGTTGTACTGGTCGTGACTGCGCAGGGTCTGCAGGGTAAGCCAGCCGGCCTCGCGTTTGGCGTGCATGCGCTGGTGCAAGAGCGTCTCGGGCAGCGCTGCGGCGCTGAATTCGGCGCGCCCGCTGGCGGTCGGAAACCGACATTCGCGGACGGGGTTGGCCAGGTGGAAGCCTCGCGGCTGAGCGAGGCGCGCGTTGAAATCCTCAAAGCCTGGTATCACCGCCGCGATATCCTCGCGAATGCGGTCGTAGTCACTGGCATAGGCCGCCCAATCGATCATATCGGGGTCAATACCCCGGCGCGGCAATACCCGCGACAGGGTCGCCTCGGCGATGCCGGCAATGATAGCGGGCTCGGAGCGCAGCCAGGGCGAGGCCGGCTCGGTGCGCCCGGCGCTTGCGTGCACCATCGACATCGAGTCCTCGACGCTGATCTTCTGGATGTCCCCGGCCGACCCCTGGCGGTCACGCTCGCTGCGGCCAAGGCAGGGCAGAATCAGGGCATCGCCGCCCACCACCAGATGGCTGCGGTTGAGTTTGGTGCTGATCTGCACGCTAAGGCGAGTGCGACGCAGCGCGGCCTCGGTGCGCGGCGTATCCGGCGTGGCGCGGGCGAAGTTGCCTCCCAGACCCAGGAAGACCTCCGCCTGGCCGGCTTCCAGGGCATGGATGGCGCCCACGGTATTGAAGCCGGGCTGGCGCGGCATGGCCACACCGTAGCGGGCTTCCAGGGCATCGATCAGCCAGCTGGGCGCCGACTCATCGATCCCCATGGTGCGATCGCCCTGCACGTTGGAGTGGCCGCGCACCGGGCAGGCCCCGGCACCGGGCCGGCCAAGGTGCCCTCCCAACAGCAGCAGATTGATAATCTCGCGCACCATATCCACCGAGTGCTCGTGTTGGGTGATGCCCATCGCCCAGGTAATGATCAACCGCCTGGCGCTGGCATAGATGTCGGCGACATGTTCGAGCTCGGCCCGCGCCAGCCCGGACTGGTCCTCGAGATCCTGCCATGGCGTGGCCTCGACCAGGGCCCGCCACTCCGCAAGCCCATGGGTGTACCGCTCAATGAACTCGCTCGCCGGGGTGAAGCGCCCCTGCGCTTCCAGGGCAAACAGCGCCTTGGCGATTCCCCGCAGTGCCGCCATGTCGCCGCCCATGCGCGGCTGTAGATAGTCCGAGCTGATCGTCTGGCTGGCGCCGCGCAGCATCTCGAGCTTGTCCTGAGGATCGGCGAAGCGCTCGAGCCCTCGCTCGCGCAAGGGGTTGAAAGTGACCACCCGCGCACCGCGTTTCACGGCTCGACGCAGATCGCCGAGCATTCGCGGATGGTTGGTGCCGGGGTTCTGACCCAGCACGAAGAGGGTATCGGTCTCTTCGAAATCCTCCAGCAGCACCGTCCCCTTGCCGGTACCGAGACTGGCCGTCATGCCCACGCCGCTGGCCTCATGACACATGTTCGAGCAATCGGGGAAGTTGTTGGTGCCATAGAGACGCACGAACAGCTGATAAAGATAGGCGGCCTCATTGCTGGCCCGGCCCGAGGTATAAAACAGCGCCTGGTTGGGGTCATCGAGCGCCGCCAGATGATCGGCGATCAGCGCGAAGGCCTCGTCCCAGCTGGTCGGTACATAGCGGTCGCTGTCCGCGTCATAGCGCATCGGCTCAGTAAGACGCCCCTGGTCCTCGAGCCGAAAGTCATCCCAGCCTTCGAGCTCGCTCAGGGTGTGGCGAGCGAAGAAGTCGCGGCCGACTCGCTTGGCCGTGGTCTCCCAGGCCACCGCCTTGACGCCGTTCTCGCAGAATTCGAAGGATGAGCCTTCCAGCGGATCGCCCCAGGCACAGCCGGGGCAGTCGAAACCCGCCGGCTGGTTCGTCGACAGCAGCGCACGCACGCCGGTCAGCGGCGCGCGGTTGTGCTGCAAATGCTCGCCCACACTCTTTAGCGCGCCCCAGCCGCCGGCCGGCCCTTTATAAGCTTTCACCTGAGGGTCGCGAGTCTGTTCCGGATCGGCTTGGGGAATATCTGCAGTGTCGTATGTCTCGGCGGTCATGGGAGTCTTGGCGGTCATAGGAGTCTCGGCAGTCGGGGCAGAAGCGATGGGGTCGAGATCGAATCAGAGGTGTGCATGAACCTGCTTCGCGGCTCGTCTTCCAGGTGGCGTCATGAGCGGTGCGACGCGGCGGGCTCATGGCCGCTGATTAGCTCCAGACGTCGACCGCGATGGCAGCAAATCAGGTTGAGACCGCAGGCTCTCGCCACCTCGACGGCCATGGCCGAAGGGTGCGACAGGGTGGCCAGGGTCGAAATGCCGGCACGTACCGTCTTCTGCACCAGCTCCAGGCTGCAGCGACTGGAGAGCAGAACGGCATCTGGCATACGTCCGCGGCGAAGCCCTTCACCGATCACCCGGTCAAGGGCGTTGTGGCGACCGATATCCCAGCCATCCATGACCACCCAACCACCGCCATCCAGCCCAAGCGCCCCGTGCTGGCCGCGCCGGGCGCGGGCCTCGAGCTCGCCGAGTCCCTGGCGAAGCGCCTCGCTCGGCAAAGGTGGCCGAGCCTCGAGGCGCTTGAGCCCGGCCATCAGTTGAGCCTCATCGGCCATGCCGCAGGCCCCACAACTCGATACCGAGGCTGCCGGACGCCGCGCTTCTTCGGCGCGCGCGGCAACGCCGGGAGCCACCCGGAGCGTCACCGACAGGCCGTGGCGCAATCGAGCTAGCTGCACGTCTTGCACCTGATCGAGACTATCGATCCAACCGGCGGTGAAGGCATGGCCAAGCGCCAGCGGCTCGAGGGACTCGGGCGTGGCAAGCAAGGCGACCATGGCGGTGTCATTGAGCAGTAGCGTGATGGGGCGCTCCTGAGGACCCTGCCAATCTCGCAGCGGAGCATCTCGATGGTCGTCATAACCCACTGAAGCGGAAGGGATATGACGTGGCGCAAGTGCGAGCGCGGGGGAAGTCATATGGCATGATCCGAATAGCGTCTATACATGGACGCTAACCCAAGGCCGAGGATCGGCGCCAATCGAGACGCCTGATGCCATCATAGAGGCTGTCTATCTCTATCAAGGGCTAAGATAAAGGGCCGGGATAAAGGGCTGAGATTAGGGGCCTAGACAGTCTGGCCACTCCGCAAGGGCTGGCGGCAGGCCAGCGAGGACGATTAGTCGGGGTATCTCAGTGGACGACACCAGCGCTGGCCCAGGTCATGGGGTCTCGTGCCGGCTCAAGCCGCCGGCCAAGCCGTCAGCACCGCCTCCAGCAGCCGGCTGGCCGGCCGCTGCCGACTCCACAAGAGCCCGACCCGATCACCGTGCCCCGGCAGGCGGTGTGCCACGACCATCGGGGTCAACCGCCTCGCGGCGGCCTCCGGCATCACTCCGACGCCGTGGCCCGCGACCAGCAGCTCACCTAGGGCGTCGATGGAATTGGCCTCGAAGGTAGGCTCGATGGCAAGTCCCTGCTCGGCCAGCCGGGACTCGAGCAGCTGGCGGTTGTGCATCTCAGGCGTCAGCAGGCAGAGCGGGTATGCCAACAAATGCGACCAGTCCGGGTGCTCTGGCAGGCTGAAGTGCGCGGGCGCCGCCACCAGGGCCGGCGCTTCCTCGATCATGGGCCGGAAGGCAAAACCCGCCATCGCCGGGGTATCCAGATAACCGACCACCAGATCCAGGGCGCCATTGGCGAGCCCTTGGGCCAGATCCGGCGTCGCCTGCTCGCGCAGACGGATGGAGAGCCCCGGATGGGCGCGGCGCAGGGCCCCCAGGCGACCGACCACCTCCCCCAGCGCAGTGGGAATCACCCCCAGGGTCAGTCGCCCCTCCAGTGGTGCCTCGAGGGACAGCTCGCCGCGCAGAGCGGCATACTCATCGAGGATGCGCCGGGCATGCGCCAGCACCCGTTCGCCTTCCGGCGTAAAGCCCTCGAAGCGGCGGCTGCGCCGGATCAGGCGGGTATCGAGTTCTTCCTCGAGCTGGCGCAGACGCGCCGAGAGCGTCGGCTGTGTCACATGGCAAGCGGCGGCCGCGCGCCCGAAGTGGCGCTCGCGGGCAAGCGCAGCGAGAAAGGCGAGCTGGCGATGGTCCAAAGGTGTCTCCGCAACGCTTTAAGGTCAGAAAAGTGCCCTGATGGCCTGGATAGCTCAGGCGATTCAAGCGACACCGATGACACTGGCAGCGGGTGCTTGATAGGCGCCGGCTGATACACTGGGCCATTGCCGCCAAGGAAGCCTATCTTGTCACCACCGCCCTCCCCCACGCCAGGCCGCTTCTCGAGCTTCATCGGCGTGTTTCGCTACAGCCGCCGCGCCCTGTCACTGGTCTGGGATACCTCCAGGGGCCTGACCCTGGGTCTGGCACTTTGCACCATGGTCGCCGGCGTACTGCCGGCGGTAGCGGCCTATGTGGGCCAGTTGATCGTCGATGCGGTCGTGGCCGCCATGGATGGCTACAAGACAGCGGCCGAGCCCTCACTGCTCGACAGCGCCCTGCCGGTGCTCAAATACGTGGCGCTCGAGGGACTGATCATTGCCCTGATCGACCTGGCCCAGCGCGGTCTCTCGGCCCAGCAATCGCTGCTGCGGGCGCTGCTTGGCCAGAAGGTCAACGTGATGATCCTGGAGAAAGCCGGCACTCTATCGCTCGCCCAGTTCGAGGACTCGGAGTTCTACGACAAGCTGACCAGGGCCCGCCGCGAGGCCTCGACCCGGCCACTGGCGCTGGTCAACAAGACCTTCGGGCTCTTGCAGAACGGCATCTCGCTTGCCAGTTTCGCGGTGCTGCTGGTGCAGTTTTCCCCCTGGGCGATCGCCATCTTGGTGATCGGTGCCCTGCCGGTGTTTATCTCCGAGGCGAAGTTCTCCGGCGATGCCTTCCGACTGTTTCGCTGGCGCTCACCGCAGACGCGCATGCAGATGTATCTGGAGACCGTGCTGGCTCGCGAAGACAGCATCAAGGAAGTCAAGCTCTTCGGCCTCGAACCCTTGTTCCTCAAGCGCTACCGGGACATCTTCAAGGGGCTCTACGCCGAGGACCGCCGTCTGACGATTCGCCGCGACGCCTGGGGCTTTTTGCTCGGCCTGCTGGGCACTCTGGCCTTCTACGGCGCCTATGCCTGGGTGGTGATCGATACCGTGATCGGACGGCTGACCCTTGGCCAGATGACCATGTACCTGATGGTCTTCAAGCAGGGCCAGGCGGCGCTCTCGGCGAGCCTCACCGCCGTCAGCGGCATGTACGAGGACAACCTCTATCTCTCGAATCTCTATGAATACCTGGAGCAGCCGGTGGAAAAAGCGGCCGGCACGCTGACCCAGGGCGAGCATCCCGGCGACGGCATCCGCTTCGAACGGGTTGGCTTCACCTACCCCGGCGCCGAGACGCCGGTGCTCACCGACATCAGCCTTCACCTGCGCCCGGGCCAGAGCCTGGCGCTGGTCGGGGAAAACGGTTCCGGCAAGACCACCCTGATCAAGCTGCTGACGCGCCTCTATCCGCCCAGCGAAGGCCGTATCCTGCTCGACGGCAGCCCGCTTCAAGACTGGGACGTTCAGGCCCTGCGCCGACGCATCGGCGTGATCTTTCAAGACTTCGTGCGCTATCAGCTGCAGGTGGGCGAAAACCTCGGCGTCGGCAATGTCGATGCCTTCTCCGACGAAGCCCGCTGGCGCTATGCCGCCGAGCATGGGCTCGCCGACGACTTCATCGCCCAGATGCCGGCGGGCTACGAAACCCAGTTGGGGCGCTGGTTCAAAGGCGGCCAGGAGCTGTCCGGCGGTCAGTGGCAGAAGGTGGCCCTGTCACGGGCCTACATGCGTGAAGACGCCGATATCCTGGTGCTGGATGAACCCACGGCGGCCATGGACGCCGCCGCCGAGGCCCGAGTCTATGCCCGCTTCCGCGAACACCGCCGCGACAAGATGACCATCCTGATCTCGCACCGCTTCTCGACCGTACGTGCGGCCGACCAGATACTGGTCATCGACCGGGGACGGATCATCGAGCGCGGCGACCACGAGCACCTGCTGGCCGAGAACGGCCGCTATGCCCAGCTCTTCCGACTGCAGGCCGAGGGCTATCGCTGATCGCACGGCAAGGGGTATATAAAAAAACATCACTTCATCATGATGTTATCCTGCCACTTTCTTTATCATGCGCCTCCTGTCGATGCTCTATACCAGACGAGGAGGCTTCCCGATGCCGACCCAAGACCCTATCGCCGCCGGCCTCGCCCGCGCACCCTATCTGATCGTCGACGGGGCCCTGGCCACGGAGCTGCAGACCCGCGGCCATGACCTTAGCGGTGACCTCTGGTCAGCACGCCTGCTGCGTGATGACCCGGCGGCCATCCGCGACGTGCATACGGCCTACTTTTCAGCAGGCGCCGATATCGCCATCACCGCCAGCTACCAGGCCACCGTCGAAGGCTTCATGCGCCTGGGGCTCGATGCGGCCAGTGCCGAGGCGCTGATTCGGCGCTCGGTGACGCTGGCGAAGCAAGCCCGCGATGCGCACTGGGCCAAGCACGCAAGCGACCACATCCCCTATCCGTTGGTGGCTGCCTCGGTGGGACCCTATGGCGCCTATCTCGCCGATGGCAGCGAGTACCGTGGCGACTATGGCCTCGACCGGGCGGCACTCGCCGACTTCCATCGCCCCCGGCTCGCCACCCTGCTCGAAACGCAACCGGACCTGCTGGCCATCGAGACCCTGCCGAGCCTCGACGAGGCGCTGGCACTTGCCGAGCTGGTCGCGGAACGCCCCGGCACACAGGCCTGGATCACCTTCTCCGCCCGCGACGGCCAGCACATTAGTGATGGCACCCCGATTGCCGAGTGCGCACGCGCGCTGCGTGACCGCCCCGGCATCTGCGCCATCGGTATCAACTGCACGGCCCTCGAGCACATCGAGTCGCTGATCGGCGAAATCCGCAACCAGTGCACCCTGCCGATCATCGTCTATCCCAACTCCGGCGAGCACTACGACGGCGTGGCCAAGCGCTGGGTAGCTGGCTGTGCAAGCGCTAAGGCACCCTCGAACCTGGCTGAAGGCGCCTCGCGCTGGCTGGCTGCCGGCGCCACAGTGATCGGCGGCTGCTGTCGTACCGGCCCCGACGACATCGCGACACTCGCCCAGCATCGTCGGGCGGCTGATCAGTAACATAGTATCCGCCAGAACTCACACGCTGGCGGTCTTCTCCAAGCACGCGGATGCGGGCTGTCACCAAGCGAGGGTTATGGCGGCGCAAATGACCGGGTAGCCCTATTGAGTGCGATGACCATATGCCAGTACTAGTGGCGTGAGATATCTTCTACCGCTAGGAACTGGCTTCCTCACTCCCCGGCATCGGCTACAACGTGACCGGCGACGATCTGCTACGAGCCCTGATCGAAGTCCTAGAGCACTCGCTGGCCTTGCTATTTTCCTTCCGGCGCATGAGAGATTGATAAGCTTCAACCACTCATAGTTACCGGTCGGTAACTATTTAAACGTCACGCCTCTCGTAGCGTCATAAATTATCGATCAGTAATTGCAATACTGGAAGTCACGACACATGACCGGCTCCACCCCACTCAAAACGCTTGACGACCGCATTCGTCACAGTGAAGACCTTGGCAAACTCGTACGCCAGGCACGTGCCGAACAATCATTGCTACAGATCAATTTGGCCGGGCTGGCCGGTACTGGAAACCGTTTCATCGTTGATCTGAAGCGAGGTTAACCGACGCTACAGCTCCAGAAAGTTCTAGACGTACTGGATCTCATGGGCCTCGAAGTCATCGTGCAGTGCAAGGGGACACATCAAGATGGCGAGTGACGAGGCCCCCTAAGCCATGCCCCCGCTCCCTCGAATGATTGCCTATTGATAGCCTCTGGTGATCACACCTGCTCAATAACGCGGCAACGGTAAGGTTTTAATCCTCGGGATAATTTTTCGTCTTTAAGCGCCTGAACCAGGCGATCACTGAACATCGGAGTCCATGGCCAGCTCGGCGCCCCTCTCTCTGAATGCCGTATAATCGCCTGAAGACTGAGTCTGATCACTATTCGTAACAGCATTGGAGTTGTCGGTTGCCATCCTTGGCGGTCTCAAGTTCCAAGTGCAACGCTATTGAAGGGTGCCGGGACCGGCGACCGATTTCTTGAGCACCTCGGCGTACACTTCCAGTGGCGTGCGCCAGTCCAGTGTCTTGCGCGGCTGCGTGTTTAGTGAGTCCGTGATCGCGTCGAGTTCTTCCTGGCTGTAGACAGAAAGATCTGTGCCTTTCGGCAGGTACTGCCGTAACAGCCCGTTGGTGTTCTCATTCGAGCCCCGCTGCCATGGGCTATGCGGGTCAGCGAAGTAGATGGCCGTACCGGTCTTTTGGGTGATCTCGGCATGTTTAACCATCTCCCTGCCTTGATCGTACGTCATGGACAGACGCAGGGATCGAGGCACTTCATTAAGTTTGTCGCTGAAGCCAACCGCCGCCGTGGTGCGATCCACCTTCGCTAGGATCACCAACCGCGTGGTGGGCTCCACCAATGGACCGACCGCGGAGCGATTATTGGCGCCAATGATGAGGTCGCCCTCCCAGTGGCCAGGCATCAAGCGGTCTTCGATCTCAGGCGGCCGCATGTGGATACTGACCAGGTCGGGAATCTGCTGGCGTCGATCTGAGCCACGGCTGCGTGGCCGACGCTTGCCGTTGCCCTGCCGCAAACAGGCGATGAGCGCTTTTTTGAGGCTGCCACGGGGCATCTAGAGCGCGTTGTAGATGGCCTCATGAGAAACTTGTCGATGTGAATCGTTGGGAGACATGCGTTTCAGTGTGCGGGCTATTTGCTGCGGTGACCAGTACTTGCGCAGCAGATGGACCACGACCTCGAACAACTCGCCGTTGGGATGCAGCTTGGGGCGCTGACGTGGCCGATGACGCGTTAGGCGGACCCGGTAGCCGGCGAGACTGGCATCGTAGCCTTTGATGGAGTCAATCGTATGGCGAGCGATTTCACGCGATACGGTACTCGGGGCACGGCCCAGATGACAGGCGATAGTTCGGACCGATTGAGTCGTTCGCATCATCATGATGGCAGCTCGGTCTTCAACAGTGAGATGGCGGTAGCAGTAGGTCATGGCAACACCGTACCTGATGGGTTACGTGTTGCACTTGGTCATTGAGACCGCCTACTCTTCAGTATTGATTTTCATTGCCATATCCATTCCAACTTGAGGCCAACATATATAGGCCGGAATCAACCAAAAATTACGACCCAGCCAAGAACTAAGAAGACAATTGAAACAGCAAGCCTCCCATGCTTTTCATAGTTATCACCCCCGAGCAGATGGTTTTTTATTTTGGATGAGATCAATACGATCAGAACATCTCCTAGCGACATAACCAGATTGGCGAGAGTTCCAATAACAAACAGCATCAGGACAGGATTGTCAGCTTCTTGAGGAAGAAATTGGGGAATGAATGCGAGATAAAATAGCGAACTCTTAGGGTTCAGCACCTCTACAAGAGAGCTCTCCTTAAAAGAAGATGGTCGAACACACGCCATCTTGCCAGCTTCAAATTCATGCGCCCAGAATTGATATAGCTTACGAAAACCTAGATATATAAAATAGCCACCACCTGCAAAACGCAAACAATCAAACAACACTGGACTGGTGAGCAAAAAGCTGGCTACTCCGGTCGCAGCAATTATCACATGCACCTGCGAGCCACAGAAAACACCAACCACTACCCTGAAGCCTGCAGCTTCCCCCTCCGCCACGGTTCTTGAGATCGTGTAGAGCATCGCCGGCCCCGGCACAAATGCAAATACCAGGCAAGAGCTGAAAAAAAGCATGTAGTTTCCCATGGCTATAGCTCATCGCCTACTACAATTCCAAGATTTTTACTATAGCTCCTAATCTCATCTCTTACAGAAGCTATATCAGCTTTGCACAAAGCTGGCATCATAGCCCTGACGTAGTCATTTATTGCAGTGTCTCGGTCAAATATATCTTTATCCTGATAATAACAAGCCACTTCATCCAACACCGCGTCTTCAGAAACCTCAAGCCCAAGAGATTTTGCTTCTCGCTTTGCCGCTTCAGGGTTTATTAAATATTCATAATCCTTGGACCCTGGCTCCGGGGAAAGCATCTCCACGTCGGCGCTAACAATTACATCCCTGCCCATTTCCAATATTTTCTTATACTCTCTCACATTCTCATCAAGCAGTTCTTTATTCATTCCTATATGACCAAGAACAAATCCTGCCTTAATTTTCACGCCAAACCTCCGAGCATTCTTTATGGCACTAATATTTGCCATATACATACTTTCAGATGAGGCAATAACACTCTTCTTTCTTAGCGGCTTCTTAAGGGCTTGCAGTGACCTTATGGCGCCGGCATCAATTCCAACAAACAGAACCTTGAAGCCAATGCTTGCCATAGCTTCCATTACATTACGCTTTTCCATACCATCAGCCCTAGCATACCCAACTAGCATTGGACGCTTATGGGTCGGCAAGTCCAACCACCATTTGGGCTTAAATTTATCCATATCTGAAAGTAGGCGGGCAAACGTTAACGGGAGCTCATCTGCCGTTATATACAAATAGTCATATCCATTATCATGAGCAGCCTTTATTGCACTCCAGGCCTGCTCATGATGAAGATAATTTCTCCACATTCCTCCATACTGGATAGAACAAAATGAACATGCATCATCTCCCTTGAATTTTATACAACCTCTGGCGATTTCTACAGGCACCCCGGACGTCACAAAACGCTGGGTTAAATCATGAATCCTACCGGTTAATCGCGCTTGAAAGTTCTTCTTGTAAACACCAGTATGATCAAACACTTTATCTATCAGAGAATAATCTATATGGTGATTTATTTCTTCATCTCCCCCATTCGCAGGATTTTTAATATCTTTTGTCACCAATGATGGTAACCTACGGCTGACATGTCCGTGATCCCTTATGTCATCCAACAAGCATTTTAAAGTTTGATAAACCTCATTACCAACCACCCCGTAATCAACAGACCAGTACCTTTTCATTATCTCTTTATGCATGACACTAAAATGATCATTGCCAAAAATGGTCTTTATTTCTTCATCTACTGACTTTGCAAATTCCCCGACATAAAGACAGGAATCAAAATTTGCAGTTATCGCACTTAAGCAAACTGCCAGAATTTTATCTGCTTTTTCCCGAACATAAACAAAAAGCTCATCAATAGGAACAGCCACCCCGTCAAAATAGACAGATTCATACCCAAATTTACCCACATACGACGCAAGAGAAAGGACCCCAAGATGGGGAAAATTAGCCCAGTCAGTATGCTGAACACCTTTTGCAACTGATCCTTCACCACTTTCAAGATTCGCGAAAAAATCGTCTGAATTAGCGGGATTAACAAAAACCACTATATTTCTCATAACCACCCTCTCCACAAAATAAATGAATTAATAACAAAATGCAGAGAGGTTGGAAAAAGGAAAAAATTAAGGTATGATATTAGTTTAACTCATGCATGAGATCTCACATGAAGCAACCACCACCTCTCTACGCCCTTAGAGCATTCGAAATGGCCGCTAGATTAGGCTCTTTTACAAGAGCAGCTGATCATTTATGCCTGTCGCAAAGCGCGGTAAGTCACCATGTTAAAAATCTCGAAAATCACTTGGAATGTAAGCTATTCCAACGCAACGGAAAAATACTTTCACTCACCGAAAGAGGAGAGCAATTATCGAGCGACCTTAGAGATGCATTCATGCTTATCGAGAAGGCTTGTTATAAAAATCTAGGAGAAGCATCGGGAATAAAAATAAAAACCCCTACATCACTTACAGCGAGGTGGCTACTATCAATAACACATAGCTACAACACAAAATCCAGCAGGAACCCTATACAGATAAGTAGCCACTGGATGGAACCCGACGAAGTTGACTTCCACTCAGAGCCATTCGACGGAGCGATATTATTAAGTAACGGTGACTTCCCCGATCATGTGGTTTCTACAAAACTATTTGATGAGTGGCTAGTCCCCATTTGCAGCCCAGATTTCCTTGATGTGCATGCTGAAAGCTTTACCTCCGTCCACCACCTTCCTCTTCTTCACCCGTCACTAGACAAACGAGACTGGAAAAAATGGCTATATAAAACTGGGTATAAAAACAATTTCAACGTGGAGGAAGGGATGAAATTTGACACCCTCGATCAAGGGATAACTGCCGCATACCAAGGGCTAGGAATAAGCATCGCCGATTTATCAATGATAAAAAACGACCTAGAAAGCCATAGGTTACATATACCCTTCCCCTACGCTGTTCATTCAGGCATGGGGTACTTTTTTGTTCGTCCTAAACATTCTGCACGTCAAGAATTGTTAGAAGATTTTGTTTTCTTTTTGTCCCAACACTCTCCAAATCATGATGTACCTGGGTTAACATACATAAAATAATCTCCCATAAGGCGCATCCTTATTTATTGGCATACGCATTCCGGAGGATGTGACACTTAGAGCTATTATAATGATTTTTTTCCATCTTCTTTAACGCATTCAGAACAGCAGCTTCACCAAGCACGGTTTTATTTTTTGCTGCCTGAACTCAAGCAATAAGCGCAGCACCTGCGGTGTCCAAGGCTCTTGAGTATTCCCCCAGGAGCACTTGTGCCAGTGCCCGAAAACCGAGGCGCTTTCGAGGGTGATCTTACCCAATGATCGTGGCACTTCATTGAGCTTATCACTATTGTTGGCGCCGATGATGAGATTGCCTTCCCTGCGATACCTGTCAACGCCGATGAAGATTGTCCGCTTTTCATCAGTTTAGATTGTCCGGTTTATGTCTTGGATTCATAGAATAACCGCAGCACTTTGGACCACGAGGTAGAGGCAGGAGGGCCAGCGTCGGTACCCTCTCGGCTTTACCGACCAAAGTGAAGCAGAGCATGCGATACCGACAGCTGACCCAGAAGCAACGATATCAGATATTTGCCCGTCTTGAGACCGGGGCAAGCCAACGTCAAATCGCCAGTGAGCTCGGCATCCACAGCAGCACGGTCAGTCGGGAGATCCGTCGCAACGCTGTCTGCCATGGTTATGATCCGGAGCAGGCTCAGACTCCCAGCGACTGGCGACGTCGACTTGCTTGGAAGACGACCAAGCGCTTGCCCAGCCTGATCCGCTGGATAACCCGACAGCTGCGGGACGAATGGAGCCCTGAGCAGATCAGCGGTTTCATGGCCAATGTCAATGGCACCCGAGTCAGCCATGAATGGATCTATTCGCTGATTCGCGATGACAAGGCCCGCGGAGGCCACCTCTGGCGGGCGCTGCGGCTACCTCAACAGCGTCGTTATCATCGACATCTGGCTAAACGAGCCGGGCTCGGCAAGATTCCTAATCGTGTGGGCATTGAGCATCGTCCCACCGAGGTAGAGAACCGTCTGCATATCGGCCACTGGGAAGGCGATACGATCCTCAAGGGGCACAAAGCGTCTGGCCTAGTGACGCTAGTTGAACGTCGTAGTGGCTACCTGCTGGCCGCCAGGTTGCCGCACATAACGGCATGGAGAACGGCCAGCGCCATGATTCGATTGTTAAAACCTCGCCGGGGTGCCGTAAAAAGCATCACCTTGGATAACGGCTCGGAATTCGCCGAACATCGGCAAGTGGCCCAGGCCATAAGCGCTAGTGTCTATTTCTGCGCCCCCTACCGTTCCAGCCAGCGGGGAACAAACGAAAACACCAACGGGTTAATTCGGCAGTACTTTCCGAAAGGCACCGACTTTCAGAGGGTAAGCGATGCCGATCTACGACGCGTGGTAGAGAAGCTCAACAATCGACCCAGGAAGCGCTTCGGCTATCGGACACCCGCCCAGGTATTTCTCGGTGAACATTCAGGCGCATTGGAAACCGCAGGTGCTGCACTTATTGGTTGAATCCAAGCCTTCAGAAACGTTCTCGGCCTCTACCCCCTCAGACTCTTTATCTGCATATACAACAATCGTAGGCAACGTTGTAACATCACTTTTTTCTTCCCTCATGCGATTTTACTCCTTTATTCCCTTCGACCACACTCTAATCATCACCAAATCACAATCATCAACTACCATCAAAAGACCAGAAGCGGACCATTAACCGTCTTTAGCCTTCGACCTCGGCCTTATCAAACGGAAAAAAACAATAAAAAATTATTAACCACCCCCCACACCACAAGAAACAAAGCCCATGACATGAAAACAACTACCCCAAAAACAAAAATCCTATTACTATAAAATCCTGAAACTTTAGCACTATACCCACCACTATCAGAACTCATCCCAACCACCAAATAAAGTACAAAAAAACAATAAAAAACATAACAAATGATGCAAAAAATCCGCGCAACAAAAATACTAAAAACCTTTTACCCAGAGGGCCGTAACGTTCATCAACCTGGCTAATAAAACCCACCGAACCTAAGAACCGGTGCGCTAAGAAAAACAAAAAAGCAAAAAAGCAAGCATCTAAGTAATCTATCAAAAGATAAATAGAGTCATATCTATAGCCACTCTTTCTTTGCGCATCACGCCAGCCTCTGTAATGAAAAAAATCGGCACCATTCTCCGGCAAAAGCCTCTCTATTGGCCAATACAACTCCATATAATCATGATCAAAAAAAAGACCTACCTGATACACCCCTGCAACAATAATTGCGGGAGCAGAAAAGAAAATAAAAAAAGGAACCGAGGCGAAACGCGGCGGATTAAGGGTGGTTTTATCAAGAGTGGGGTAGGGCATTTCAGGCAAATATCTTTGGAGAAAAAAGCACAAACACCAGGTTATCGAAAACACTGTGAACGCCAGACTAAAATCCCATAAAAACAACCACATCATTGCCAAGTACATGACAAAAAGCCATACCACACCCATCTATCTACTTTTCATTGAAGTCATTTCATATTCTCCATCCCGCACCTTCTTAACGCCACGACATCGTATTGCCCTGAGCTACCTAAAACCGCTTCAGCTTGTGCAGTCAGTTGCTTTTCATTGTTAACCACCATTTCCTCCGGTGGCGATCGCCTGGCACCCCGCCTCCGTCTGCGCCGCCAGGTCGTCGAGGCCCAGTGATCCGCTCATCCATCCGTCAGGCAGCAAACGGGCGGCCTGGTTGATCTTGGCTTTGGCGGCCCCTTGAGTAGCCGCATCGACGCTCGTGGTAAATACCTTCTGAATTTCAGGGTTCTGGGACAGATCGGCGGCGTTCTCAATGAATGCCTCATAATCGCCTGGAGACTGAGCCTGACCGCTATTCGTAATAGCACTGGAGTTGTCGGTTGCCATCCTTGTTTCTCCTGCGCATATGGTCTATCAATCTTTCAAGCACTTGATATCAAGCGCTTGTCCTCAAACACTTCGTCGACAAGGCATTGATCATCGACCACACGACTATCCAGGCACTACACCAGAAAAAATATTGCATCAGTAACGCCAGCGGCCAGTGATTGGCCAGGTACAGAATGATGCCCTCTCCTCGGGTTCCAACGGGTTCCCCTCCAATGGCAGTGATAGTTACAATCGGTGCCACAACGCACAGAAGGATCAGCCCCACGAACATGACAATCCACTTCCATAAAGACAAGTCCAGGGTGCTTTGTGGCGGATGTAACGCCTGCTTGATATTCCGGAAGACCTCCGAGTGGAAACAAAACCAGTGCGCCACGAAGTAAACAAAAACAATAAAATAGGTGGTCAGCATTCCCCGCAGCAGATACACCGTCTCTAGGCCCTGTACAGGGTCGGGGTAGACGAAGTCATTGTCCCGATCGAACAGCCAGACCCGGGTGAAGGCCTCTAGCTCAGCTAAGGGCCACTCCGAGCGCAGGTAGGCCGGATCGACTAGCAGCATGCCCTGATAGAGCGCTGCGACCAATAGTGCCGGCGAGACGAAAAACGAGTAGAAAATAAACCCAGGCTTCGGCCCGGGATACAGGTGGCGCCGCTCAATACGCGGATAGGGAACCGACGGCAGATAGCGCTTGAAGATAAGGCACAGCACCCAGGTGAGCGTGAATACGACTAGCGACCACTTTAAGTTCCAGAAGAACCCTAGGGTCATGATGACGTACATTAAAATCAGGTAGCGCATGATAGTTTCTCTAACATTTCAGCCATGACCCTTCCCCCTCGAATGCTTGTCTATCGATAGCCTCTGGTGATTACTCCTGCTCAATAACGCGGCAACGGTAAGGGTCTAGTCCTCGGGAGAGCTTTTCTGCCTTGAGTGCCTGAACCAGGTGATCACTCATAAAGAAGACTTTGCGCATTTTTTTTTCCATCCACAAATCAACGCCTTGCAAAGCTCTATTGCTTAGGGCCAGCCCATTATCTGTGCCCCCTAAGCTTTCTCCCCAAAGATCCTTTTTCGTAAAAGGGATTTTTCTGGCTTCGGGCGACTCCTCGGGCACAAAAGTATCTTTGGTCTCCCCAAACGCCAGAGTAAAATATTCGCCCTCGAACGGTGTTTTTCGATCGTGTTGGAACAGCTTGACCGGATAGAGCGCCGTGCGACCCAGCTCGAAGCGGCGCAGCACCTCGGCGAAACGGGCGGAGACGATCCAGAAACCACCGCAGAAAATATCCGGGACTGTCTTGAATCGTTCATAGCTGCTGGTCACATACATCTCTTTCGGAAAACGCTCGACAGGTAACTGCTCTCCAAGCTTGGCCCGCTTCATAGCATCGACGGCATTATCTTCATCAGTTAAATAATTATCAGGGTCGAAGGCGTAAATCAGTTCGCTATCGGTGAAGCAGTTAGTAGCCCAAACACAGGCATCTACGGTTTTCCAGCTCATCGTTAGGTTCCTCTCTTTAACTTCCTTGGGTGGTGATCGTCAGGTGATACGTCGCACTTCGCACTCTCTCAAAAGCAGAGTGGTCAACGCCCTTTGTGAGGGGCGTTGGCGATTCGGCTCTTGAACGTCGGTTCAACGTGGGCCCCTTGGTCATGACCTTCCCTCTCGATAAATGGATTATGTTTAGCGCTGATGATCACACCTGCTCAATCACTCTGCAACGGTAGGGCTTTAATGTCTGGGAGAGCTTTTCGGATTTAAGCGCCTGAACCAAGCGATCACTAAGAAAGAAAACATGCCGCATTTTTTTCCATCCATAAATCAACGCCTTGCAAGGACTCAACATTCAAGGCCAGTCCATTATCTGTACCCCCTAAGCTTTCTTTCCAAAGATCATATTTCATAAAGCGCATTTTTTTGGCTTTGGGCGACTCCTCTGGTATAAAAGTATCCTTTGTCTCGCCGAAGGCTAGGGTAAAGTACTCGCCTTCGAACGGTGTTTTTCGGTCGTGATGGAACAACTTGACCGGATAGAGCGCCGTCTTTCCAAGATCAAAACGACGTAGCA
>CETM01457144.1_pt1 | contig 35289 bp, 34 predicted proteins | sample 361451 | NCBI WGS metagenome assembly CETM01 (sample SAMEA2622690, study PRJEB7988) | marine metagenome | isolation source: saline water (ENVO:00002010), including
GCAACAATAGACAAAGCTCGAACTCCGAGGGCTCTAGCTTCTTCTGCTACCGCATCCGCTTCTTCTTTATTTGTTCTGGCATTGACAACTACATCCGCTCCCTCTGATGCAAATTTAAGAATCGTGGCTCTACCGATATTTCTGCCTGAGCCTGTTACCAACGCTACTTTCCCGTCTAATTTACCCATTTCCCCTCTCTTAGTACTAAAAACGTCTATGCATCGGGTGTAACGTATGTACACCAATGGTTATATTTTGGATTATTGCCAACTACTATATTAAAGTACATTTTCTGTAACTGAGTCGCTAGTTCACCTGCTTCACCACTGCCGATTGGCCTGCGATCAAGTTCCACCACAGGAGTCAAGTGAGCAGCAGTCCCTGTTAAGAACACTTCATCAGCCAAGTATAATTCACTTCTATCAATTGTCCGTTCTATGACAGGAATACCCAATTCTTCTCTTGCTAGTTCTATTATGGTGTTCCTAGTTACACCAGGTAAGACATTGTCCTCCAAACCACTAGTTATTAAAGTACCTTCAGAATAAACAAAGATATTTTCTCCTGAACCTTCAGATACATGGCCGTCGTGATTAAGCAATATAGCTTCATCAAACCCTGCTAGAGTAGCTTCTGTCTTCGCCAATATACTATTCACATAAATGCCGGCGATTTTGAGCCTAGCGGGGATCATTAAGTCATCTACTCTTCTCCAAGATGACGTACAGCATCTTAAGGTGTCTGAGCCCAAATAATTACCAAAGGGCACTGTAATCAATGTGAAATCTGCGGATAGATCTTGAAGTTTCAAATTAGCCACAACTTCAGCACTTTTATAAGCTAATGGTCGAATGTATATATCAGATTTATGTTTATTTTTCTGTACAAGATCTACCGTAATATCACATAAATCATCCAGAGAATACGGGATATCTAGCATAAGTAGCTTACAACCTCGTAACAACCTTTCATAATGCTCACGCAATCTGAAAATACTAATTACACCTTTTTCTTCATTCCAATTTCCTCTAATTCCCTCAAAAACTGCAGTCCCATAATGTAACGCATGGGTCATCACACTAACTTTAGAATCTGGTACGGGAACAATAGAACCTTGAAAGAACGTATTTAAATGATCGAATTCATTATCACTCACAGGTATGACCTCTCCATCTGTTATCGAATGATTATAAGCAACATCAACTGGGTAACACAACCCTAAGAGAAGTATTTGCATAGCACCTATCTAGGCAGTGCAATTAACCCTCATAATTCGGTATAATTTTCTTATAAAAAAATAAAGGCAACAAAGTGAAACGAATAGATGGCAGACTCGACGATGAACTACGTCCCATTACAATTGACTCAACTTTACAGCAATACCCAGAAGGCTCCGTTCTAATATGCACAGGTAACACAAAAGTTCTATGCTCTGCTTCGATTGAAGAGAGAGTCCCTCCCTTTTTAAAAGGTAGTGGAACGGGTTGGGTAACTGCTGATTATAGTATGCTACCTCGAGCAACTAACACTAGGAATCGTAGAGAACGAGATACCGGAAAAGTAAGTGGGAGATCTCAAGAGATTCAGAGATTAATTGGACGATCTCTTAGAGGAATAACTGATCTTTCTACCCTTGGAGAAGTAACGATTCAAATAGATTGCGATGTGATTCAAGCCGATGCTGGTACTAGAACAGCATCAATAAACGGTGGATATATTGCTCTGAGCCAAGCGATTGCTCGGCTGGTTGAAGAGAAACAAATTACTAGAAACCCAATACTTAATAATGTCTGTGCAGTTAGTATTGCTCTGATAAAAGACCGATTACTACTGGATCCTTGCTACGAAGAAGATTTCAAAGCAGAAGTGGATTTCAATATTGTAATGACAGACAATGAGCAGTTAATAGAATTACAAGGAGGAACAGAAGCAGGCCCTTTCAACAAAGATAAAATACCTCAAATTCTAGAACTCGCCACGAAAGGAATATCAGAAATATCAGCAATACAAAATCAATACATATCAGGACTTAATCTTAATGAAAATTAAACACACATTTATCTCGAGTATCACATGCACATTATTAAGCTCAATCATTCTTGTAGGATGCACATTACAAGAAGGGCAGAGCGGATCAGCCCAGATTACTACTGATACAAACTCTGCCAGCCAGCAACAGAATCAAAATGTTGGACTACCGAATATAGCTGACACTGTGGAATCCGTACGGTCTTCTGTAGTGTCTATTGTTTCGGATACTGTTTCCAGAGATATGTTTGGATTAAGACAAGGTGAAGGCTCAGGTTCAGGTGTCATATTTGATTCGTCTGGGTTGATACTCACAAATAACCATGTCATAAAAAACTCAACCAAAATCACAGTAACCTTGGATGACGGAACTCAAAAAGAAGCTTCTATCATTGGATACGATAAATTATCCGATTTAGCAGTAATTCAGATCCCTGGAGACAATTATCCATTTATTCCACTAGAAAATGACAGTAACCTAAGAGTAGGAGATTGGGTCATTGCCATAGGAAATGCCTTAGCATTACCAGGAGGTCCCACCGTAACGGTAGGAGTAGTTTCTGCTCTTGGTAGAAATATAGATATAAGCAGGGACTCTACGCTTACTGACCTGATTCAAACCGATACTGTAATCAATCCTGGTAACAGCGGAGGCCCCTTACTGAACCTGAAAGGTAATATTGTCGGGATCAATACAGTCGTAGTACGTGGGAACGCAAACGATGGCACAAGCATAGAAGGTATAGGCTTCGCTGTTAATATAGATACAGCGGCACTTGTAGCCAAACAACTCATCGACACCGGCAAAGTTAAATGGGCTTGGATGGGTGCATATTTATCCGACTTAGACCCAGAGAAAGCAGCTGCGTATCAACTTTCAGTAAGAGAAGGGGTAGTAATACAAGCTATTGTAGACGACGCTCCTTCCTCAATCAGTGATCTAATTCCGGGAGATATCATTATGGCCATTAACGGTAATAAAACATCTAGCACAATGGAACTAACAAAAATGCTGCGACATGACTATGCACCTAACGATACTATTGAGCTTCAGATTTTCCGAATAAATGCCGACGATAGTACTGAGACACTCACTGTCCCTTTAAAATTAGGAGAACGTCCTTAACCACTCCATATTGCACCTTCAGAATCAACCTCAAAAATAGGATGACCTAAAGATTTCAATCCTTGAATGATTTCCTGTTTATCACCAACTATCAATATTTTAAGTTCGGTAGGATCGATTACATCCGTAGCTGTGGACCTAACTTGCTCAAGGCTAACAGACTTCAGATTCTCAGGAACTCTTTCAAAATAATCATCTCCTAAATCATGCACTCCCAATTGAATCATGTTATCCATTATCTGGCTTAAACGTTCAAATCCTGCAGGATACCCTCGCAAAAGCTGGTTCCGTGCATCTTCAAGCTCTTCTTCCGTAATACTTCTATCAGATACTATCTCATTAAATTCTTTTAAAATTTCAACTATAGACTCAGTGGTTTTGTCTGTTTGCACAGACCCTCCAGCAACCAAAAGTGATGAATCGCTATACCAAGACACCCCAGAATGAAATCCATAACTATAACCTTTGTCTTCTCGTAAATTTAAATTGAGACGAGAAGAAAATTGTCCTCCAAATATAAAATTAACCAAATTCATCTGATAATACCTACCATCACTTCGAGAGAAAATTGTATGACCCGCTCTTATGACAGATTGCGCTGACTCAGGTTTATCACATATATATATACCTACAGGATTCAGAGGACTTGCAGAAGCGTCATCTGGTGTTAAATCTCTAGTAGTAGAATCAGATTCCCAATCCGAAAAATAATTCTCACATATCGAATATACTTCATCGAATTCCATGTTACCCACTACAATAATTTGAGATCTATCCGGTGAAAAAGCTCCATTTTTGAAAGCTTTCAGATCTTCTCCAGTGAATTTTTTGATGGATTCTTCGTTGCCTGTTACCGGATGACCATAACCAGAATTTTCTCCATAAATCAATTTGGGGAATACTCTATCTGCTATCGAATTGGGTTCATCTTTTGATCTTTGTAAATCTCCAAGTTGCTTTGATTTGATTCGGTCTATTTCATCTTGGGGAAATACCGGATTTTTAATTACATCGGAAAGGATATCGAGTCCAGAATTAAAATGTTTCGCCAAAACTTCTATGGAATAAAATATAAACTCTCTTCTTGACTCTATATTCATAGACGTCCCTAATTTATCTAGGTCATTATAAATTTCAGCGCTAGTTCTAGTATTTGTCCCTTCCCTAGTTAACATTGAAGTAAAGTATGCCAATCCGGGAAGCTCCTTAGTGTCAGAAGTAGCGCCAGTCTTTATTAGAACTCCGCACCCCACTAACGGAGGACCATCTTTCTTGACATGAACTACTTCTATACCATTACTTAAAAACCTCTTCTGGTGTTTAGGTGGCTTGAATGTTTGGGGTTCCGAAGCTTGTGGTTCAATAGTTCTATCTAAATCTAATTCGACTGGAACCAAGTGAGCATTAGGCTCTACTCGTAACCTCACCTGATTTTCATTTAGAACCTTTATTCTACTGGATATAACATCTGAAGAGGTAACTCTCTCATATTCTTTGATGAAAGTGTTTATGTATTCCGGGTCACTGGCAAACACATTGTAGTGATTCAATAAGTCGGCTTTTCCTCCGAATCCTCCTACTTTTGATAATTGCGAATAATTGTAATGTTCAATCTTATTCAGTGCGATTTCCATTTCTTCATCAGACGGAGGATCAGTAATGATACGTTCCAATTCTTCATCAATAATACTTTCAATTTCAGATAAACTATGTCCGGGTGATGCAGTAGCTTCTATAAAAAATTGTCCAGCTATTTCAGATGAATAAGCATAAGCTGACACATTCTGTGCCACATTTGGATATACCAATTTACTATAGAGTCTAGAATTCCTACCATCTGCCAATACTAAGCTCAATATGTCCAATTCAGGTTCAGAACTGTCTAGATGTGGCGGTGTGGTCCAAGCTATATACAACTTAGGCAGAGACACATTATCTGGCATAAATAATTCAACTCTTCCACTCAAAGAAGAATCAAATCTCGAAACTTTATCGTTTGGTTCTCCCGGCGAAAGACTAGAAAAATACTTGTTAACCATGTCTATACTTTGATTAACATCTATATCTCCTGCGATAGATAGACTTGCGTTAGATGGACTGTAGTATTTTCTGAAAAATGCTTGGACATCTTCCAGACTAGCAGAATCTAAATCTGCTTGAGAGCCAATAGTCATCCAATTGTAAGGGTGAGGAGCAGGAAACAATTGGCCTTGCATATTCCAATGTGCCATACCATATGGCCTATTTTCATATGTTTGTCTTCTCTCATTTTTTACAACTTCTCTTTGATTATCTAACCTTTCTTGAGTCAGCGCATCTAAGAGATATCCCATTCGGTCAGCTTCTAACCACAGAGCTAATTCTAGGTAATTGCTAGGGACGTTTTCCCAATAATTGGTTCTATCCATATTAGTAGAACCGTTCAAACTAGCACCAACTTTTTGCAAAGGCTCAAAATGATTTTCATTATGATGCTTGGAACCTTCAAACATCATATGCTCAAACAGATGGGCAAATCCTGTCTTACCTAATTCTTCATCTTTGGAACCAACATGGTACCAAACATTGACTGCTACCATTGGGATAGACTTATCTTTATGGAGGATGACGTCCATACCATTATCCAAAGTTATCTTAGTATATGTAATTGCGCTCATCTGTGTACTATCCTGACTGTTTGTTAATTGCTTGAAAATTGATCTAATCTATCGGAAATTGGCCGATTGGACCGATTTGTATTTATGGTCTCTACATCCCAAAATTTTGAGAACTTAAACGCTCTAGGACAGTGCCCATAAGATTCTTGCACTTCAATTATGATGCCTTGAAGGTGTTTACTATTTTCATCAGTTTCATATAACTGTAGGCTTACATTTTGAGCCTCCAGTTCTTCTTTAGAAATTATAGATGCTGAACCATTAACTCTAACGGTGTCATCCAGTCCAGGAATAAAAAACAAAATCCCAACATTTGGGTTATTATCTAAATTGCTATAAGACTGAAATAACTTATTACCCGCTACATCTGGCAACAGCAAATGTGTGTCATCCAAAATCTTTATAAAACCTGGCATACCTCCTTTGGGAGAAGCATCGCACTTCCCATTTTCACCACTCGTTGCCATAACAGCAAATGGAGAGTTTTTGATAAATTCCTTCACATATGAATTCAAAAACGGTCTAACCTTGGTAGCTGCTCTCTCAGAAGGTGATCCAAATTCTTCATTAAACCTGGTCTGAAAGGTATTTCCCACTTCTTGTGCCATAATACTGTCCTTCAATTAAAAGTTTAGTAATCTCGAAACCTCATTATATCCCGTATTGCAATCATATGCTGAACTATTATGTGATGTATAGCTGTGTTACTATTTTCGAACATTTATTGTTTATTACCTACTGTATACGGAGGACACCTAATGAGAGCATTAGAAGGAATCAAAGTACTAGACCTTACAAGGGCTTTGGCAGGGCCATTCTGCACACTGATGTTGGGCGACTACGGGGCTGATGTCATTAAAATAGAGATACCTGGCACTGGCGATGATACTAGACATTGGGGACCTCCTTTTATTGGCGACGAGAGCGCCTACTTCCTATCAATCAACCGAAACAAAAAAAGCATGACTCTTAACTTTAAAGAAGACGAAGCTAGAAAAATATTCCTGAAATTAGCTGCTGAATCGGACGTAATCGTAGAAAATTTCACACCAGGAGTGATGGAACGATTTGGGTTAAGCTATGATGAAGTTAAGAAAGTCAACAATAAAATTGTTTATTGTTCAATATCTGGATTTGGACAGACTGGACCTTACAAATCCAGACCAGCAATGGACCAAATTATGCAGGGTGTTAGTGGTCTAATGAGTATCACCGGGGAACCTGATGGAGATCCACAAAAAATAGGTATAGCTGTTACGGATATTGGGTCAGGTATGTGGGCAGCTTATGCTGTGATGGCAGCCCTATATTATCGTGAACAACAAGACACAGGACAATACATAGATGTTTCAATGTTAGACTCCCAAGTAGCTTGGTTAACCTACCAAGCTGGCACATATTTTGCGACTGGAGAATCACCAAAAAGATTAGGTGCTGCACATCCTAATCTTGTCCCATATCAAGGATTCATGTGTAAAGATAATAAATTTATTAATATAGCAGTCGGCTCTGAACGAATATGGGAAAGATTCTGCACAGGGATAGGACTTCCCGAATTGAAAGACGATCCAGACTATGCAGTGAATGAAAACAGAGTTAAAAACAGATCAAAAATAATACCATTCTTGCAAGAACATTTCCTGAAAAGACCTCTTAGTGAGTGGGTGGCAGATCTTCAAGACCAAAACGTTCCATGTGGACCTATCAACGATTTACAAGCAGTATTTAATGATCCTCAAGTCCTAGAGAGGGATATGTATACCACCATGGAGCACCCAACCGCAGGAAAAATCAAACAAACTGGTTTATCAATAAAGTTCTCTGAAAGTCCTGGAGAATTAAAATTAGCCCCTCCCATATTAGGAGAGCATAATGACGAAATATTATCTTCGATTGGATATTCAGATGAAGATATTCAAAGACTTAGAAATAATTCTATAATCTAGGAATGTAACAGAAAATGCCAAAGGACTCTATAAAAGTTGCCCAAGGATTTATCAAAGCTAACCAAATCGAAGGGTGGCTTATATATGATTATTTAAATGCAAATCCTATTTTTGACAAAGTGTTACCAGCAAATGGTCATATTACAAGACCTGTATTTCTGTTGATAACTCCTGACACCGATCCACAACTAATAACTCATCACGTAGATCAAGGTCGTTTTAATACCCAATCTATCCAAATATTGCCGTACAACAACCGGCAAGAAATGATTTCTAATCTTAACCTAATCCTTTCAAACATCAATGAAGTAGCTATGGAGTATTCTCCTCTCAATGAATTACCTAGAATTTCTAGAGTAGACGCTGGAACCGTTGAATTGGTACGAAGCCTTGATACTACGGTAATCTCATCATCCGACATAGTTCAGCATACGACTCAAACTTGGGATGACACACAACTTGATACCCATTTAGATGCAGGTAATAAACTTGGAATAATTGTGAATCAAGCCTTCAGTTTTATAGGTGACAATTTAAGCAATCAGATAACTGAATATGATGTTGCTGAATACATCCGGAACCTTTTTAGAGACAATCATCTAATCACTAGCGATGGACCAGTTGTAGCAATAAATGAAAATAGCGCAGATCCACATTACGAACCTAATAAAAAATCTAAAACTTTCAAACATGGCGACTGGGTTTTGATAGATCTATGGGCAAAAAAAGATATCCCAAATTCCATTTACTCAGACATAACTTGGGTAGCCTATATAGGCAGTAAAGTGCCTGATTCTCAAAAAAGTATTTTTGACATCGTTGTGGAAGCTAGAGATGCCGCTTTATCTTTCCTGAAAAGCAAATTTAATCAGAATCAAACAGTACAAGGCTGGCAAGTGGATCAAATAGCTAGAAATGTAATCAACTCCTATGGTTACTCAGAATATTTCACACATAGATTGGGTCACGGCATAGGGGAAGACGTACACTCAGAAGGCGTCAATCTAGATAACTGGGAAACGCATGACACCAGAACAATCATGCAAGGATCGGGATTCTCTATAGAGCCAGGAATTTACCTGCCAAAACGGTTTGGTATGCGCTCAGAAATAGATGTATTCGTCGGTCCCGAAGGACCTGATGCATCATCTCCGGTTCAAACTGAAGTAGTACTTATTAACTGACTTGCTATACTAAACTAAGTCAGCCACCAAAGGAGCCACTTCTTCTTTTAGCAAATCCAGAGTCTCGTGCTCCCAAGACGGGTCATCAGGATCTTGCGTTATAGCCAATAAATGCCCAAATCCACCAACTTCATTGTATAAATTCCTTATTTTCTCGGCACATTCCTTTGGGCCACCGACTATCCAAATATTATCGATCATGTAATCGACATCCAAATCATCATCAGCAACATTATCATTAATCTTAGCGTTTTGAATTTGACCAGAATTTGCACGATTTGGTAACTGGTGCTGAATATAGTTTCTTCCCAAAACAGCCTTGGCTCTCTCTCTGGCCAATTCATCAGTTTCAGCAATAAACACGTCCCTAGCAACTCTCCAATCACTTCTATTAACTTCTGTACCTGCTTCTGCAGCAGCATCTTCAATCACATCCCAATGTTCGGCTAAATATCTAGGTGCCAATCCAGAGCTACTCATGGGTTTATATCCTCTTTGGGCTGCGGTCCTTATGGAAGCAGAGCGACTAGAACTTGCAGCGGCAAAAATTGGAGGATGAGGTTGTTGTAAAGGTCTCATATGATAACCACGCTCTCTAATTGGATCTAATGCAGGAGCATTGATATCAAAATATTTGCCTTTAAACGAAAATTCTCCTTCTGATTCCCACATTTCCAGTATTAGGTCTAACGCTTCTGCTGCACGTTCTCTTACTTCATCACCTTGTAGATGGTCCAGACCAAATAATTTCAGATCCTCAGCTATTGCTCTATGACCTATGCCCCATTGGAGTCTGCCTCTCGTTAGATGATCCAACATAGCAATTCGATGTCCAAGTTCAACAGGGTTATGCAACGTCAATAGGCTTACTCCGGTGCCCAACAATATATTTTCTGTCATAGCTGATGCTTTAGCTAATAGCAAATCTGGACAAGGAGCATTTTCCCATTTTTCAGTAACATGTTCTCCCACCCAAACCTCTTTAAAGCCTAGTTTGTCAGCTCTCACAATCAAATCTAAATCCCTGTCGTAAGAATCAGCATAAGACCTATGAGGCGGATGTAGTGGCATCATAAATAAACCGAATTCCATAAGAACCTCCCATTATTGCCATTAACACAAATATTTTTAAGTTGAGAGGATACTACGTTAGCACTGATATAGTGTCAAGAAACTGGTCATCGTATCTATATACCCATATAATACATATGTATAAAAACTTCGGAGTCATGATTCATGAGAATCCCTTTCTTTGGCAATAAATCTAAAATCGCTGTGATGGAAATTCATGGCGTAATAGGGGATAAATTAAACATCAGCGGATACTGCGATCTACTTAGAAAAGTCAATCGCTCTTCTAAATATAAAGCGCTACTGTTAGATATAAAATCACCTGGGGGATCTGCGGCTGGCACAGAAGTATTATTTCATGAAATCAAAAAAGTCTCTGATTCCAAGCCTGTGGTTGCGTACATACGAGAAGTAGGTGCATCTGGGGGGTATTATTTAGCTTGCGGCGCAAGTCATATTACTGCCTTGCCCACGACTATAGTTGGCTCTATTGGTGTCATTTTCATTAAACCAGTAGCAGAACAATTGTTATCGAAAATCGGGGTTCAATACTCAGTATTTAAGCAAGGCAAATACAAAGACATGGGCGGTTTTTGGAGAGAGAGTACCGACGAAGAGAATGAAAAATTTAACTCCCTACTAAAAGAAGTTTATGACAACTTCGTAGGTGTAGTCAGCGACTCTAGAAAAATTTACGATGAAGCATTAAATGAGATAACAACAGGGGAGATATTCACAGGTAATACAGCTAAAACATTGAATCTTATCGATGAAATCGGAGGCTACGATGAAACACTAGACAAAGCAGTTGAACTATCTGGATCTAAACGAAGAATAAGCAAACTACGGCCCAAAAAGAGCTTTGCAGAAAAACTTGCTATAAGAGCGCAAAGTAATAATCATCAAACAAATGTATTAAATATTTTAGACTCTCTTCTCACCGGAGGAATATATTATCTGGATTCTGCATTCGCTCTTAAAAAAGACCTCCGAAACTAGCTAGAACGCAATATCAACTTTGCCTTATCCCAATAACTATCTTGCACATCTAATGGTAATTGTGAGAATTCCAGCCCATCTTCTGTTGCCAACTTAACCATCAGCTCAAATCTTTTCTTGAACTTAATATTTGCTGACCTCAACGATGAATCGGCATGAACATTTAATCGTCTACTAAGGTTGACTAACGTGAATAGTAAATCCCCAATTTCATCCTCTTTCTCTTCTTGGGAGTCAGCTTCTAGGACTTCTTGCGCCTCTTCTTGAAGTTTATCTAATACTCCAGAAATATCTTCCCAATCAAATCCTTGCTTAACAGCTCTATCTTGCAATATTTGAGCATAGTGTAACGATGGTAAATTCGCAGGTATGTTAAAAATCTCTTCAGATTCATTTCCAGCCTTTTCTTTCGCTTTTAAGGCTTCCCAATTTTGCTCCACCTGTTCTGCAGAATCAGCTGATGCATCTCCAAAAACGTGCGGATGTCGTCGTATCATTTTATCCATTAAACCATCAATAACATCAGTTATAGAGAAGTCTTCTTTTTCAGAAATGATTTGCGCATGAAACATGATCTGTAGCAAAACATCACCCAATTCTTCAATAATCCCTTGGGTATCTTTGTTCTCTATAGACTCTAAAACTTCGTAACATTCTTCTATCAGGTTACGTTTAAGAGATTCATGCGTTTGTTTCCTATCCCAAGGGCAGCCATCTTCTGATCTCAATGTAGATATTAGTTCTACTAATTCACTAAAATTATGATTTATATTACTCATGTCAGAATTATATAAATAATTTCTTGTTCAACAACTGTGTATAATTGACAAGTAGTAATGATTTCACGAATTCAAGCATCCATTTCTTATCAAATAGTATTTGTATTTGCATTCTCTATCCTAATTATATGCAGTGCTGTGATATGGAACATTAACGACATTGGGTATCAGACACGAAGCTTCGAACATTACAAAATATCCAAAACCACATATTTAGACCTGAACGAATTAGAGACGATAGCCAGAGGGATAAGATACTATTTCAATTCTACCCAATCAAGTTTAGAAGTTTCCTTTCCCAATTCATCGGATACATCCGTGTTTAATAATAAAGAAATCTCTCACATGAAAGACGTTAAAACGATCATTCATTATATTTATGCGTTGTTCGCATTAACTCTGGCCATAGTAATAGCTACTATATTTGGTTACATACAAAATTCTTATGCTAAAAAACGATTTTTCCAACTAATGATAATTTCTTCCATCATCACCCTCGTTACTACAATTTTAATTGGTATATTAATGCTGTTTGCATTCGAACAAATGTTTCTGCTATTTCATTTAATTAGCTTCAATAATGATGACTGGATACTTAATCCTTCCACAGATTATTTATTAATGATGTACCCTTTACCATTTTGGTTTTCCGTCTCAGCAAGAGTGGGAATTATGATAATTATAATATCGATGATCTCTCTAATAATATCTGTTTATTCTAATCGCAAACTCGCTTGACACCTCCTGCTAATGTTGGCACACTCTCTTCGAGGAAGTGAATTTTAATTAGAGGAGAATAATCATGGCCGACGTCAACGTAGAAATCCGTGAAAACGGACCACTTAGGGTTACTGGACCTATCAGTATCACTGACAAAGACGGAAATGCATATAGTATTCCTGAAGGACAATGGGTTTCTTTTTGCAGATGCGGACTGTCTGAAAATAAACCTTACTGTGACAGCACTCACCGCTCAGGTGAATTTGAAGCAGATTCTGAAGCCCGTTAGATTAAAACCAGTTACTTACTCCTGATGCATTAGGAGTAAGTAACCAAGTATCATCACAACCAATCAGTTAATTCTTGATGGCTAATCCTAGATTTTTCAATCATTAAATCGGAATATCCTATAGTTAATATTCCTGCACATTTGGCTTCGTAGGTTACGCCCAGAATGTCTTTTAGGCCGCCTATTTTACCTAGACGACCTGTTGACCAACTTACCGCTAATCCCATAGAAGTAGCAGCTAGCTGAATGTTCTGTATAGCACAACATACTGCACCGTAATTTTCTTCGGTGATCTCATCGTTCTCGCCAATCAAACTGAACACATATACCAAACTCGGATGATCTCGTACCTCATCAATAATTCTTTCGCGTTGAGTTTCATTCAAGGTCGTTTTGCTCGTTTCTTCCAGAAACTCAATCATACCCTGACCTATTTGGTCTCGGACATCCGATCCTTTTTGTACTACAACAAATCTCCAAGGCTCAGTATTCCGGTGATTTGGTGCCCATGTGGCTAGCTCCAGCAATGTCTCAATCTCTGAACGAGAGATGGATTTGTCAGTAAATTCCTTTGTATTTCTCCTAGTCCTAATGACTTCTGTTATATCCGCCATACTCATCTCCTTTTTAAAATCCCTCTCTCAAAATTTATTATAGAAGAATTGTAAAAAATCAACCAGACAATTTGTCAGAAACTATTTGGTCGCAAGCTGTAACAGTACTAATGTTTTGGTACGACGCAATATTAAGGATATTTAAAGTGATATCAAATATTTTTTCCGTCTTTTCAAGTGATCTTTGTTCGCTATATTCAGCTCCAATTTCACAAGAAGCATTTATGATTCCTCCTGCATTTATTACATAATCAGGAGCGTATACAATTCCTTTTTCTATAAGGATTTCACAAGTTGCATCAGATTCCAGCTGGTTATTAGCTCCTCCAGCTATAATCTGAGCAGATAACCTTGGAATAGTGTTGGAATTTATAGTTCCTCCTAAAGCACATGGAGAAAAAATATCAGCTTGAACGTCATAAATTTCTGAAATACTAACTATGCTAGCTCCTAGATCACTGGCTTGTTCTAACTTAGCTCCATCTATATCAGTCGCCACTAGATTTACGCCTTCCTTTGCGAGATGGATAGCAGCCTGTTTAGCGACTTTCCCAAAGCCTTGGAAAGCGACCGTTTTACCCTCTAAAGAATCGCTTCCCCAAAGGTGCTTAGCGCAAGCCTTCATTCCCAAATAGACTCCCAACCCGGTCATGATAGAAGTATCGCCGGATCCTCCTTGGTCTATGGGTAAGCCCACCACATGGTTGGTTTCTTCCGATATCCATTGAAGATCATTCACATCACTTCCGACATCAGTAGTAGTGATATATTTGCCTCCCAGAGTATCTAAAAACCTAGCGTACGACCGAATTAATTCTTCTGTCTTACTCTGGTTTTTATCTAACCAAATAACTGCTTTACCGCCGCCTAGTTCCAGATCTGCCATTGCAGATTTATAAGTCATCGCTCTAGACAAATTCAAGACATCTTGAAGTGCTGCTTCTTCCGATTCATATGGCCAGATTCTCAGACCTCCGCATGTCGGCCCCAAGGTGGAATTATGAACTGCGATAATGGACTTTAATCCTACTGATTCATCTTGGAAAAAATTGACCATTTCGTGCCCTGGTATTGAAATATTTTCAAAAACTCCCATCAGTTCACCTTCCATCTTTATACATTTCTGAATTCACTACTATTTATTGTATACTGTGTGAGCATTTAACACATATAAAATACTAATAATTAACTATTCATCGGGAGAAACAATGATAAAAAGATATGACAGCGCCCCAGAAAACAACTTAGAAGAAGGCAAAAAATATTCCGCTATTATTAAAACCTCAAAAGGGGACATGACTTTAGAATTATTTACCGATGAAGTTCCTGTCACAACTAACAACTTCATCTTCCTAGCTCGTGAGGGATTTTACGATAATGGTTGTTTCCATAGAGTAATCAAAGAGTTCATGATTCAGGGGGGATGCCCACGAGGCACAGGTTCCGGAGGGCCAGGGTATCAATTTAATGATGAACCCGTTTCTAGGCCATACACACGAGGAACATTAGCTATGGCTAACGCCGGACCAAACACGAATGGATCTCAATTCTTTATCGTACACGGTGCTGATGTACCTTTGCCCCCAAACTATACTATTTTTGGTTTCTTAACTGCTGGAGATGAAGTGCTAGAAACTTTGGCAACTATTGCAATTGACTACACCAAACCTAGCGGAGAACAAAGTACCCCGGCGGAGCGATTAACAATCAACACAGTAGAAATTATAGAATCTTAATATTCACCCAAGAGGTCAATTATTACGTTAAAAACCTCTGCTTTATCTGCGTGTCGAACAAAAAATACATTCTTGGGCCTATTGGTTGAACACCACCAATCAGCAACCGTCATGCCCATAGTTAATTCGGACTCAGTTTCAACCTGAACGTTTATTAGTTTGCCTTTATAAAGATCTGGACGGAGTAGATACACTATAACATTAGGGTCATGTAGTGGAGCTCCTTCATAACCATACTTTTCTCCATTAAATCTCTCATAAAATCCCAGCATTTCAGCAGTCACTTGAGCTGGATAATTATTTAGTTCTTTAAGCCGCTGTATTACATCCGGAGAAGTTATAACTTCATGTGTAACATCCAGAGGATGCATGACTATGGGGACTCCAGATTCCATAACTTCCTGAGCAGCATGGGGATCTACAAAAATATTAAATTCTGCAGAAGGCGTCACGTTACCTCCTTCAAAGAACCCTCCTCCCATCAAAACCACCTCTTGAATCCTTGGGATTATATTTGGACACTTCTTAAATGCTCTAGCTATATTTGTTAACGGTCCTAATGGACACAAAGTGATAGTCTGAGGATCTGAATGTTTGACAGTATCAATAATAAAATCTATGGCAGATATTTCTTGATAGGATATCTTAGGTTCAGGTAATTCTGGACCGTCAAGCCCGGTCTTCCCGTGAGCATGCTCAGCAGTAACTAATCTCCGTTGCAACGGCTGCTCAGAACCTAAAAACACCGGAATTTCACTGCGATCAGCTAATTCTAAGATTTTACGGGTATTATTACCTGTGAGCTCCAATGGAACATTCCCAGCAACGCATGTAATCCCTATTACTTCTAACTCACGGGACGCTAAAGCTATGAGAATTGCGACAGCATCATCTTGGCCAGGATCAGTATCTATTATGATTTTACGCACTATATAAAACTCCAGACCTATGAATGTTTCTTTCTAACAGGTTTTTTAGATATAAGGAACATAATACCTCCTAACATGTTGAATCCAGCGAGTATCAAAATAGCAATGTTGTAACTACCTGTTTCATCTTTAATCCAACCTGCCATCAATGGAGATATAAGTAGCAACACGTTCATGGGAACAGTAGAGATACCTAATATTTTCCCAAATGAATTTCTACCGAAATAATCCCCTCTTATCGCAACTGTTAATGGATTCCTTCCTCCGAATCCCATACCAAACATAACCCCAAAGAGCATCAATGCCCAAAATGAATGTGCAACCATCAGAATAAGCACAGCGAGAGCCTGTATGGTACTAAAGATGAATAACGCTATATTCTTGGGTAGATGGTCACCAACATACCCTCCTACTAATTGGAATATGAGTGCTACAAAGATATAAACACTAACTACTTGACCAGTCGTTGTTATTGGAAACCCTAAATCTTTAATCATTAAACCCAAATGAGAAAACATAGCTAATATAATCATTGAAGTGAAGCCATGTCCAAAAGCAATAAACCAAAACACCGGAGTTTTAATAGCTTCCATTGCAGTAAAATCTTCTTCATGAGTATCTTTTGATTCGTTAGATCGCTCAACAGAAACGTCTACTGGTTCCTGTATGTCCCCATCTGGAAGCAACCCAATCTCTGCAGGATTATTTTTTATTAGTTTAGAAATAGGAAAGGCTAATACCAATGTCATTATCCCGATGACCAGCGCAGTATTAGACCATCCCAATCTTGATTTGTCGGGGTCTATCATCCACGCAATTCCAGGTACAAGAATCAACGCCCCAGCCCGGCTAATCATATTGGAAACACCCATGGCCATTGCTCTGTTTTTAATAAACCAATGATTTATTACGGTCATTGTAGGCAACCAACTTCCAAGACCCTGTCCTAATGCCATCACTAAATATGCAATGTAAAACATGTACAGGTTATCCATTCGAGAAAACAGTAGCCAGCCCACTCCACATATCAGTAGGCCGATCAGCACCACTCTTCGAGTACCATACTTATCAGTCAGATACCCTTCAACCGGGCCCATAATCCCGCCCTCAATTCTAGTAAAAGCCAAAGCTGCCCCGATTTGTAATCTTGTCCATCCAAAATGAGCTTCGATAGCAACTGCCCAAACAGACATAGCATGAAACAACGGAACAGTCGCAATCACCATCACAAATCCGCTCAATATCGCTATCCACCAACCGTAAAATACTTGCCCAGGATGGCGTATTACTTTGGCTGTGGTTATAACGGTGGATTCTATCCGATTAGGGGCGGGTACTTTCATTAGATGGCTACCATTAAGAGTTAATCCATTCTTGATATATAGTGTTACGTCTAATTTTTAGTTTTTGTGAAATTTCTGAAATCGCTTCCTTGGATTTAATACCTTCTAATTTCATTCGAGCTATCTCAGCATGCAAAGCCTCTAACGTGCGTTCATCTAATTTTGAATCCAATGTTTCTTCCTGTGGGTGAAGAATAATAACAATCTCGCCTTTCGGGTCGCTGAAATGATTAATCGCCTCTTGAACCGTCCCATTAAATATTTCTTCGTAATATTTTGTTAATTCCCTACATATGGTTATCCTGGCCTCGGCAAACCGAGTCTCAATACGAGTCAATGTTTTAGACAATCTGTATGGGGATTCAAAAAAAACAACAGGATTTCCTAATTGACAGTGTTCTGATAACAGATCCATGGATTCATTCTCCTTCCTTGGCAAAAACCCCAAAAAAGAAAACTTACTTGCATCAAAACCAGAAATAGTGAGAGCTGTTGTTACAGAAGAAACACCTGGTATCACCTCAATCGTGTGGCCAAGATCCCTTAAAGCAGATGTTATTTCCCATCCTGGGTCACTGATAGAGGGCATGCCTGCATCGGTAACATATGCGATGTCACCACTATCCAATTCTTTAGATAGTTTATGAATTCGTGAGGCCCAATTATGGCTATTACAGCTGATAGTTTTAGTTGGAATATCATAATGATTAAGAAGCTTCCTAGTTACTCTAGTATCTTCACAAGCTATTAGTTGTACTGATTTTAAAATGTCCAATGCCCGTATGGTAATATCGCTCAGGTTACCAATTGGGGTTCCTATCATGTATAAAATACCCATCGATAATAAATCAACCCATAGAACAAGTGGATTTTTTAGAAAATATTGACCTTGTATTGGACAATATAACTATATATACAGTACGCTTATTTGAACGATGATACAACAATTACAGAGGAGTAAATCATGGCTAAAATCACTGGATCGCATCTTTTCGTTAGAAGCTTAAAACTTGAGGGTATCAAAAAAGTGTTCACTATAGTAGGTGACACTATATTACCTTTAGTAGACGCAGCGGCAGACGAAGGAATTGAATTCATTGACACCCGACATGAAGGTGCTGCTATGCACATGGCTGATGGATATTCACGAATAACAGGTGAACCCTCAGTTGCGATGTTCACAGGAGGGCCCGGATTCTCTAATGCTATATCTGGATTGCCAGCTATATACACATCTGAAAGCCCAGTAATATTTATTGCAGGATGTGCTGAACTTCCAGGCAAAGGAATGGACACTTTTCAGGAAATAGACCAAATAGAAATGGCCAGTCCTGTCACAAAAGGTTCTTGGTTGATTCATGATAAGACCAGAATTCAAGAATATGTTGCCACAGCATTTAGGACTGCTATGTCTGGAAGGCCGGGGCCTGTCCATCTCACACTACCTATGGACATACAGGAACAAATTATCGATGAGTCAGACATTACAACTTATCAGCCTCAAGAATATCGCGCAATGGGAAAGTCTCAAGGAGACCCAACGGACATTCAAGAAGCAATACGCATATTATCCAACAGTTCAAAACCTATCATAATTGCTGGCAACGCAGCCAGGTATGGAATAAAACCCGAACAAATAGAAGCTCTGGTAGAAACTACTGGAATTCCTATATTCACGGTAGAACAAGCCAGAGGGTTGATTGATGATAATCACTTATTATGTTTTGGTTATGGAGACGGTGCTTTAAACAAAACAGCAAAAAAAATGGTTGACGCTGACGCCGTATTATTATTAGGTAAAAAACTCGATTACCGATATAAATTCGGGCATATTTTTAATGAACAAGCGAAGCTGATTCAGGTAGATCCCTCCCCAAGTGAAATCGGTAGAAACAGAGGGGTATCCGTTGGGATACTAGGAGATTTGGGCGCCGTTGTGGAGCAATTAACTCAAGCTTATTCCAAGTCCGCATCTAACAACAATCTGAATGATTGGGTGAAAGAACTTACAAAAGTCCAAGAAGAGTGGAGGCAAGAACTAGAGGATAAAGCAGACGGATCTACACCGATGCACCCTATAGAAGTCTTCACTCAAATGAAACATCTCATAGATGAAGACACTTTCATACTATTAGATGGAGGAGATTACGTCCAATGGGCTCGTTCATACTTACCTGCAAAACGACCTGGGCATTTCCTTCGACTAGGCCCTCTATCTCATTTAGGCGCTTCAGTTCCCTACGGAATGGCTGCTAAGGTTGCATACCCAAATAGCAAAGTATTTGTATTCGTAGGTGACGGAGCTTTCGGTTTCTACCCAATGGAATACGACACCTGTATCAGACACAACCTTAATATAACAACAATCTTAGGGAACGATTCGACATGGGGAATCGACAAAACTTTCCAGTTGGCGTATTACGAAAGAGCTATTGGGACTGATCTCAGGACCGTCAGGTATGACAAAGTTGTCGAGGCCATAGGGGGACATTCCGAATATGTGGAGCAACCTAATGACATTGTACCCGCAATAGAACGTTCTCTATCCTCAGGGAAACCCTCTCTTGTGAATTGTGTCATCAGGTCTGGAGCTAGTCCGCTTGCTCAAGCAATGATCGAGCGTAAAACAAGCAAATGATGTCTATTAACATTGTAAAACGACGCAAAATATCATGATTTCGCACTCAATTCGCAATTTCGGAGAATCTCTATCTACGATAAACTAGGCCTCGTATCAAAATACTCTTGACATTGCCTTGTAAAAGGACTAATCTATCCTCAATCGAGACGTGGCCTAGCTACGTCTATACAATATAAGGGAGGAAATGATCATGCTTAAAATAGGTCATGAGGTCGTAAGACCAGGTAAAACCCAAGCTGACGCTTCTTATACAATTCCTGTACCAGAAGAGTTAGAGACCGTCCCTGGTATCCCAACGAACCAGAGAGAAGTCGATTGGTATAGCCGAGAATACCCACTAGAAACCATGAACATCACTGAAAGAGCCTCACGAGACTGGGCCAACAAAATTAGAGATGGCCACGCCGAAATGAGAGAAATTCGAAAAGAACACGATAAGCTCAACAGAAACTTGGTGATGGCTGCAAGACTGACTGGAGATGTAGAACCCTCAGCAGAGCCTAGCGGACAAGATGTAACTGAAGCCATCAAAGAGAAGGCTAGAGAACTGGGCTTCTGCGAAGTTGGATTAACAGCATCTGACAGGAAATACTATTTCGCCAGTAAGCAAGACTGGGTGAAATTCCCTCACGTGATCTGCTTAGCATATGAGCAAGACTACGAACCAACTCAAACTATCCCTAGCATCGACGCTGAAATAGTTCACTCCAGCACCTACAGAACTGAAGGTGCAGCTGGTCTTGAACTAGGAAAATTCATCAACGAGTTAGGCTACCACGCACAAGTACACAGCCCTAACGACAATACTGGCCCTTACATTCCAATGTTCGTAGCAGCAGGATTAGGTCAACTAGGTGCTTGTGGTTACCTGCTAACCCCTAATGTTGGATCACGATGCAGGATTATGATGATTACCACTGACGCTGACGTCACATATGATGAACCAGTAGACTACGGTATCCATGCATTCTGCCAAGTTTGCCAAGTTTGTGTAAACCGATGCCCAGGTAGAGCTCTCATGAGAGATAAAATCTGGTGGAGAGGAATAGAAAAGAACAAACTATACTTCAAACGGTGCCGCCCAGTGATGGCTAGGTATCTAGGTTGCGGTGTATGCATGAAAGTATGTCCAATCCAGAAGTATGGTATGAAGAACGTTATGGAACACTACGCAGCAACTGGACAAGTACTAGGCAAAGGAACACATGACCTTGAAGGCTATGAAATGGAAGGCATGGGTTACTTCGGTCCTGGTGAAATGCCTCAGTTCGATGCTGGGTTCTTTGAGATGCCTCATGGTGATGCCACTGAATGGGCATTCGATGAATTCAAAAAGAAAGCTGCCGCTGCCGGTGGTACTATCGACGAGACATTAATCAGTGATTTCAAGGAGGAAATCCAACGAGCAATGGGCTTAAGTGATGACAATCTTGAAATGATGTACGAAGAAGAAGACTACATCTAAATCTTAGTGCAACAAAAAAAGGCCCGGATTTCATCCGGGCCTTTTTTTATGACTACAATAAAGATGAATCTATTCAGATAATGTTGGTATAGAATCTCCATGCGACAAGTCCGAATTCATAACCTCTACTAACTTATCTAAGTTAGATTTGGACTCTTCTGATTCCAAATCAATCACAAACACAGTATTTTCAGATCTTAAAGTTCGTATAAACCTATTTCTACTCTCCATGATTTCTCCATCAGGAGACACTAAATACATAATCCAACTATCATCAGCCATTTGTTTATCCTTAGCAGCCGAAACATCATTTCGAATCACTTCATTAGAGAATGATTCTTCAGTTATCACAACAATTAACTTGTCGTAATGCCTCACCCATCTTTCAATCTCTTCTTCTTCGGATGTGCTCCTGCGATCAACTAACGCATTCCCCCTTGAACTCTCAGAAAACAACCAGGTTACAATGCCTTTTTTCATGAGTTGCTCCTGCAATTGTTTCGCAAATGGTTCATGTTCTGAAGTGCACGAGATATAACACTCAGAGGAAGTCTCATTTCTTTCGATGGATTTGGATACTTCTATAAAAGATTCACTAACACCGATACCTCTTAAAAATTCTTCTGGTAAATTTGCACTCTTTAATAAAGAATCCACCCCTAATGTACTGGGAGCATCATGTCTAATTGATGCTAAATTTTTTACAGTAGACAAGTCACAATTCTGGAAAACAGTGTATCCCAGTATTCCATCAGCAAAATCTGCATCCACAAATGATACTGAATCTATGTTTGCCTCAAATAAGTCGCTACCCTTTAGATTAGTGTTATCAAAATTAGACCTTTTAATACGTGAGCCTCCAAAGTAAGCACCGCTGAGATCAGTATCTTTCATATTCGCTCGGTCAATATTAGTTCGGCTTAAATTAGCCCCTTTAAGATTAGCACCTTCAAAGTTAGTATCCGATAAAATGGCTCGATCTAAGTTTGCACCTTCAAGATTAGCTTTACGTAAATCTGCACCTCTTAAATTAGCCCCACTTAATAACGTACCGCTTAAATTAGCCTCACGAAGATCCGATCTATACAAATGACACGGGTTCATGTAACTACGTGAAAAATTAGCTCTCCTTAACATTGCTCCCATAAAATCAGCATTCCTCAAATCACATGCACTGAGATCTACTTGAGGTAACCTAGTATGACTCATGTATGCTTCGCTAAGATCCATAGTTGTTGTGGGATTTTCTTCCCTCCATTTAGCGACTGCATCTCTTCCGCCTTTTACTATTAATACCAATTCCATATCTGCCATATAACTACTCCGAAAATAAATTTACAGTATGCTGAGGATTGTAGCACAAATGATAATGCTAACTAACTTTGTATCTTGCACATGCGTCTTCATCTAGTTCAATTCCAAAACCATTGCCTTGCGGCACCATCATATTCCCCTGGTTAATTTCAAGTTTTGTTCTTATGATGTTCTCCGAACGAGGCATATCTTCAACGAGGTAGCCATTAGTAACAGCGGATAACAAATGAACATGAAATTCTGGAAGAACATGACCCGCTAACAAAATATTAGCTGATTCACACATATGCGCTACTTTGATCCAAGGGGTAACACCTCCTACCCTAGACAAATCTATTATAACTACGTCTAATGAGGAGTTATCTACTGTATCTCTAAATGACTCAAACGTATATAAATGCTCTCCACCCGCTATAGGAACAGATAAATTCTCTTTGAGTACCCTTAATCCTTTTAAATCCAGATGATAAATTGGATCTTCAAGCCAAATTATGCCTGCCTTGGACAGTGCTTCACCAAATGATCTGGCCTCAGATGAGTTCCAACTTTCTGTCGCATCAAGCATAATTTCTAAATGCTCATATGCTTCTTTCAAGCGGTTTATCCTGTTAATTTGTTCCGATATATTCTCAACCTTACCTATTCTTAATTTAATACGACTATGGCCTGCCGCAACATGTTGCTTAGCCGATTCCAACAGTTCTTCTATCGGCATGCTGTACCACAGTCTATCGCTTGCATAACTGTTAACCGAGTTAGAATTACCTCCTAACAAGTTTGATACGCTTTGGCCTGCTAATTTAGCTTTAACATCCCATACGGCAATATCAAGGCTAGACATAGCCATATTTAGAAATCCTCCTGGCCCAACCCAGTTACCATAGCTATTCATTAATCCATATAAATATTCATTCTTATATACATTTTCTCCAACTAACAAATCGCCTAGTTCTTTAGTTGCTTCATACAGCGAATATATAAAAGCTGGTCTGGTGTTAACCAACCAACCGATTCCTTCAGTACCATCTGCTACTACTATTCTAGATAATATGTGCCAATTATGGCTCACTGAATGACCAGCAGCTTCATAAAGCATATTCGCAGGTACTTTCAATAAATCAACTTGTACACTCTCAATTTTCATAAGCATCTTCCTTGCATTAATAGCGGCATATTACTTCAATCATAGTGATTTTCCAAATTTTACGGCCACGAGTATAATTGTGGCTGTGGTGGTATTTATAAATGTTATTGGCAATTGACATAGGAAACACAATGGTAACTATTGGCGTCTTTGATGGTACGAAGTTAGTAACTACAATGCGTACTGCTTCAGACTCTAACAGATTACCTGATGAATATGGTCTATTACTAACCAATCTGCTGAGACTCAAAGGAATAGAGCCATCACAAATAACTGCAATTTGTACTTGCAGTGTTGTACCACCTCTTACTGCTACATTTGAAGTAGTTTCTAAGAATTTTTTCCATACAGAACAGTTCACAATCACTTCAGGTGTGAAAACTGGGCTTCCAATCTTATATGATAGTCCTAGAGACGTTGGATCAGATAGAATTGTAGATGCAGTCGCAGGAGTCGAACTTTACGGAGCGCCCTTAATCATAGTAGATTTTGGGACTGCCACGGTTTTTGATGCAATCTCCAATAAAAGAGAGTACGTGGGAGGAGCAATAGTTCCTGGAGTAAATATATCTGCTGAAGCATTGTTTTTAAATACATCCCAACTCCGTAGAGTTGAACTAGTTGCACCTGATAATCCTATCGGTAAAAACACAACAGCAGCTTTACAGTCTGGTCTTGTATTTGGGTATACAGACTTAGTAACCGGCTTAGTATCCAGATTCAAGAATGAGTTAGGGGAAAATGCAAAAGTAATCGGAACGGGAGGCTTGTCCCCAATCATTGCAAAACATACCGATATATTTGATGACATTAATTTGGACTTAACTCTTCTGGGCCTCAATATGTTACACGCAATCAATCGACCAGATTACAAAAAGGACTAAAGCCATGACCACTTTATCCGACTTAAACATAGTATTGGGAGTAACAGGAAGCATATCTGCATACAAATCACTAACTTTGGCCAGTAGACTCACCCAATCAGGAGCGAACGTAAATGTGATCCTTACTGACGGGGGATCTGAATTTGTTACTCCTCTATCTTTTAGAGCTATCACTCAGAATCATGTAGTGACTGACTCATTTGATCTTCATTCAGAATACAGTGTTAATCACGTATATTTGGCAAAACATGCTGACCTAGTAATAGTTTATCCCGCTACAGCAAATTCGATAGCTAAACTTGCCCTTGGAATATGCGATAATCCTCTTGGTACAACTATTTTATCTACTACAGCTCCTACTATAGTAGCTCCAGCAATGGAAACTAATATGTACCTGAATGAATCTACGCAGTCCAATTTGACTAATTTGAAATATAAAGGAATATCCATATTAGGCCCTGAAGAAGGTTTTCTAGCATCCGGAGCATCGGGTTTAGGCAGATTGTCTGAACCAGAAGACGCCTTGGAAAAAATAAAACTCGTTATTGGTCAATCCATAGGAGATTTTAAAGGCAAGAAAATTATCATCACAGCAGGCGGAACGCAAGAACCCGTGGATCCTGTAAGAATATTAACGAATTTGTCCTCAGGCAAAATGGGATATGCTTTAGCTGAAGCAGCCAGAGATCGAGGAGCAGAAGTGACGCTAATATCCGCTCCTGTTTCAATAGACCCTCCCATAGGGACATCATTACTTGAAGTTAAAACTGCAGACGACATGCTAGCATCTGTACAAAAAGCGATTAAAGGAGCCGATGCAATCATAATGGCTGCAGCAGTAGCAGATTACAAACCAACCACCTCAGCAAGCACAAAAATCAAGAAAAGCCCGGATAGTATGAGTATCGAGCTATCACCTACCAATGACATTTTAAAAAGTATCGGAGATGAAAATGTTATTAAAGTCGGATTCGCCGCAGAGACTGATAATCTGATCAATAATGCAAAAAACAAAATCAAGAGTAAAAATCTAAACCTAATTGTTGCTAATGACGTAACGTTACCCGGATCTGGGTTTGGATCTGACCAAAATCAAGTCTCTATAATCGATCAAAACCTAAATGTTGAAAGCATCGAACTTGCTTCTAAATATGATGTCAGTAACAAAATATTAGACGCACTGCACAAATTATTGCCCTAACCACAACGTACTACAAACAATCCCTAAATTCTTCAATAGCTTTTATATGTGCATCAGGGCCACTGAGTCCCATTTTCATGGTGTTAACAGATAGATGACTCGCTCCCATCTCATCCCAATCAGTAACCAACTTGCTCCAGTCCTCAATACTCCCTTGATTGAGAGCAATCCGGCCTTCGATTCCTATTTCTTTCCTGTCTCGCCCAATTTCATCCATTGAAGACCACAACTTATCTAGCTGAACTCTACCATTATCATCGGGTTGGAACTGAGGTATCCAACCATCTCCCAAACGGGCTATTCTATTAATAACACGATCTGCTCCACCTCCCAACCAAATAGGGATAGGTCGTTGAATAGGCAAAGGGTTAATCCCAGCAGATGTTATATCATGATAATCACCATGATAATCCACTATAGGTTTTGTCCAGAGTTCGCGCAATAATTCTATTTGCTCTTCACTCCTTTTCCCTCGGTTGGTAAATTTCTCTCCCAGTGCTTCGTACTCCACATCATTCCAGCCAATACCTATACCTAATCTAAGTCTTCCTTCTGTTAATACATCTACTGCTGCTGCTTGCTTCGCAACCAACGCAGTTTGTCTTTGAGGCAATATAAGAATACCTGACACCATTTCTATAGCTTCGGTACATCCAGCCAGATACCCAAACAGGACAAACAATTCATGGAACATGTCATCACTACTATAGGGCTTGTTCCATTCCTCCCTAGCTGAAGGGTCTGCGCCAAGAACATGATCAAAAGCCAAAATATGTTTATACCCTAAACCTTCTGCAGCTTGCGCGAACTCTCTTACAGCACCTGGGTCTGCTCCAATTTCAGTTTGTGGGAAAACAACTCCTACTTGCATATGGAAACCTCCCGTAATTTAATAAAATCAAATTAATGGCTGGGGATGCAGGAGTCGAACCCGCACTACCTGAACCAGAATCAGATGTCCTACCATTAGACGAATCCCCAAGATACGGAACATTTGACATTATACACCACTTGTATAAAATTCTATTTACAGTTCATAATACAAATTCCCTATGGAATTTATGCAATTTTGATCTTAATAGAGAGGGTTAGCTATGGTCTCATCAACTGCTTCAAGAAAAGAAATAACAGTGCTCGGTACAACTGTAGAATATTTTGTGGGAGGCACTGGTGATACATCTTTATTATTTCTCCATGGAGCAGGTGGCAATTCAGGCTGGCAGAAGTATCATGAAGAACTTTCAAAACGATACACCGTGTACGTACCATCTCAAGCAGGGTTCAATGGCACAGAGAGACCCGACTGGGTGTATACAATAACCGATATGGCTCATTTCAATCTTCAATTAGTAAATGCACTCGGTCTTTCCAATTATATTTTGATGGGTTCTTCTATGGGAGGTTGGATATCATCAGAAATGGCATCAATGGATGACTCAAATATTCAGTCGCTCATTCTTATTGACGCGGCAGGAATTAAGCCTGAAAAGGGCGAAATAGCTGAAATATTCATGTGCTCCGCGCAAACAAGACTAAAACAGAGATTTTACGATCCTTCTCAAGTCGAGAACTATGAAGCATACACTAGAGAATTAACCCCAGACGAAGTATTCACAGAACATAGCAATAGAGAAATGGCATCCAGGTTATGCTGGAGACCATATCTTCATAACTGGAGCCTACCATTTTATCTAAAAAAAATAACAACCCCAACCTTGATAGTATGGGGAAAGAATGATGCTATAATTCCCGTAGAATGCGGATCACTATTTCAAGCAAATATTACTAATTCCACTTTAAAAATAATTGCAAACTGCGGTCATTCCCCTGCAATTGAAAAACCAAATGAATTTATGGAAACGGTTAATAAATTCCTAAGCAATTAACCACAAAAGATAATAGGAGGATAGCATGACAGAAGTTTTCTGGTTTTCCGAGCAACCTTATGGGCACGTCACTGAAGATGATATTGAAGGATACGAATCAGGACGAATGCACTTCCCTAACACTATGTTCGATCCCATAAAAGCTCACGAATTATATTCCAATTACCATGACCAATATGCTTTGGCCGATCAAGTAGGTTTCGACGGTATTATGTCAAATGAACATCACAGTTCCTACTGGTGCATGAAACCATCGGTTAATATAGACGCCGCTTGTATCGCTAAAGTCACCAAAAACGTGAAAATAGCGATGCTAGGTAATGTAATAGCCGTACAAGATCCTGTAAAAATGGCTGAAGAAATAGCTATGTTAGACTGCATTTCCGGGGGCCGAATCATTTCAGGATTCGTACGAGGCACAGCGGTAGAGACTTTACATGCTGGAATAAGTCCCACAGAAAACCGTGCCAGATTTGAAGAAGCTCATGATTTGATTGTCAAATGTTGGACAACTCCTGGACCATTCCGATGGGAAGGGAGATACTGGCCTCACCGCATGGTCAATCCGTGGGTAGTACCCATACAAAGAGATCCTCATCCTCAGGTTTGGTTTCCTGGTACTGGAAGCCCTGAAAGCGTTATTTGGGCTGCGGAAAGACAATACCCCTACATGAACTTAGGTTCACTGTTGGATCTTACTAAACAACTTAAAGATATCTACTTTGAGACCGCGAATAAAGTAGGCTATACACCTGGCCCCGAACACTTCGGTTATTTAATGAAAGTGTTTGTTGCAGACACAGAAGAAAAAGCTCAAGAAGTGGGAAGAAAATATCTGTGGACAGAAGCTCACAGAAACCGAGGTCCAGCTGAATTTAATGATCCTCCAGGGTACCAGTCTCGTGAAGCGCTCAAAATAAAAATGTCTAGGCCAGTAATAGGTACAGGCACAATGGGCAAAAGAATGAGCTATGAAGAATTGCAGGATGCTTACAACATAGTCGTTGGTACACCAGAAACCGTGATTGAGAAATTGAGGCATATCAAGAAAGAACTAGACCCTGGATATATCCTAATATATGGAAATGAAGGTGATATGGCTCATAATGATGTAATGCGATCCATTGAACTAATAGGTGAAAAGGTGATCCCTGCGGTTAAAAACTTCTAACCATATTAGGACTACTTAAAATGGCAGAAAAAAAAATTAACGGGCGCGAGCTGATGGCTCGTGTCGTGTCAAAACCTAACATCATCGGAATAATATTCTTCATAATGATATGAGCTATCAATGAATTTTATACAATCACACCATTATCTCTAAACTCAGTGCACTGAGACTTAGTAAAACCATACTCCTGTAAAATTTCTTCAGTATGCTCCCCTAGAGCACCTAACTGATATTTGAGTTCATTTTTACTTTTGCTAAATCTTGCCAGTGCACCAGTCATTCTAATTTTACCCTGATCTTTGTGCTTCACATCAATCAAGAACCCATTCTCTACCAATTTAGCATCAGAAAATAATTCCTCTTTAAATCTGATTGGTCCTGCAGGTATATTGTTTGCGAACAACATACAGAGCCATTCTTCTGTATTTTTACTGTTGAATTTAGACTCTGCTAATTCAATCAATCGATCTCCAAATTCGATACTTCGTTTAGCTTTAGGATTGTAGTCTACTTCAAACCTAATGTCTTCCAAATTCAATACCTGTAGCAGTTTTTTCCTAAGAGGATCATTGAGACAAGCAACAGCCAATGCACCATCAGATGTTAAAAAGGTACGGTAATATATGTTCCCTGGAGCGACATCCTGTCTTGATTCATAAAAATCTCTTATTTCCTTATGACTCAACTTCGCTTTCCTTAGATTGGTCACATCTTCTACAAATTCTAAGTTCCGAGACTTATCCAAGGATTCTACCTCTACTAGCCTCATACCCATCAATTGAATAGCACATGACAGTAAATTTGTCTCGATTTTCTGACCTAAACCGGTTTTTTCTCGGTAATACAATGCTGCGCAAATAGATGCAACCAAATTCAAACCTGACGTGGTATCTATCAAAGGTGTAGACCAAATCTGTTCTGGCCTTCCAGAATCATCAATTCGACTCTCAGTTCCTATAAGTCCGCAAACTGCTTGAATAACCAGATCATATCCTGACACATATCCATCTCCTGCATATGAGCCATAAGCAGTATTTTCACAATAAATGATTCTTGGGTTTATATTAGCCAACTGCTCATAACCAATTCCAAGACTGTCAGCAACGTTTGGAGATGCATTTACAATAACCACATCAGAATCCTTAGCAAGTTTTTGAATTATCTGCCCTGCTTCAGGATGCTTCAAATTTAACGTCATATTCCTTTTGCCGCGGTTATATGCCATGAAAGGCCTGCTTTCTGATTCCGAAATCTTGTACATATAGCGCCAAGAATCTCCCCAAGGTGGCTCTATCTTAATTACTGATGCTCCGTAATCAGATAAGATCATCCCTGCAAGGGGACCAGAAATAACTTCTGTAAACTCTAGTACGGATATTCCTTCTAACGGACCCGGCATATAATCACCTGCTCATTTATCATTAAATATACCCAATATATACGAAGGTGTCTTTCAATAACACTATAGTAGATTCGTATATAGAACTATTTCTGGTAGAATAATGTATCGTCGGGGCGTGGCGCAGCCCGGTAGCGCACCTGCATGGGGTGTAGGGGGTCGCCAGTTCGAATCTGGCCGCCCCGACCATTAAAAGTAGGATAATATGAAACAACCAAACACACAATTTATACATTCTGATAGGTACCGAGGGTCGGTAAACTTTACACTAATATTCGCTTTGTTCGTGATAGCCTATGGCCTATTACAAGGGGAAGAGGGGCAAGCACTTGTCATAGTTGGAGCCTTAGTAGCGGTGTATGTATGGTTTACAAGACCTAGAGAAATTGAAATATACGAAGACTGCATCTTAATCCGGTATGGTAAACCCAGAGTAAGAATCATACCTTTTGACAATATCGAAAGGGTAGACCCATTGCATCTCCAAGTACCGGACAGGTGGAGGATCCATCTTTACAGAGGACGCAGGATCGTATTGCTAACTAGAGAACCAGATTTATTCGTAGAAAAACTGGAAGAAGCACGGGAAACATACGCTGCGAAACAATAAATTAATTAAAAGAAGGTTATTATGAGCTGGGAACAAACCATCGTAGATTCATTAAAAAAAGCTGACATATCACTGATTTCCTATGTGCCTGACCATTCCATAGGTAAAGTGGCAAGTATCATTGAAAAAGATGATTTTTTTCAATTAATCCCAGCTACTAGAGAGGAGGAAGCAATAGGTATTGCTGTCGGAGGATATGCTGTAGGTAAAAAAGCAGCAGTATTCATGCAAACGAGTGGTTTTGGTAACAGTGTTAATGCAATTGCCACCCTATGTGTACCAGCACGAGCGCCTATCCCTATGTTTATCAACATGCGAGGTGGGCCCGGAGAATTTAACATCTCACAAGTAGCAATGGGTAAAATTACAAATCCAATCATGGATATGCTAGGAATTGTGAACTATACCATAAATGACGAATTCAAAATGGACCAGTTAATAGACGGAGCATTAAAACTTTGCTTCGCCAACCGTCAACCTGTTGGCATATGCTTAACTTCTTTGTTACATGGAGGTAAAAGTGTTTAGATTTGACGCTACCAAACTCATTCTTTCGAAATTAGATAATCAACCTATAGTTGCAAATTTGGGCCCCACAAGTGATGAGCTATGGCATGCAGAACATAGAGACAGGAATTTTTACACCTATGGCAATATGGGATTATGCTCGTCCATAGCCCTCGGTATGTCTTTATCTTCAGATGAAAAAATAATCTCCCTAGATGGAGACGGATCACTCCTAATGAATTTAGGTACGTTAGCAACCATTAACAGAGAAAATCCTAAAAACTTAATTGTAGTTGTATATGATAATGAAATGTGGGGGCAAACCGGCAGACAGGCGACCCATACATCCACAGGAACAGAACTAGTTGAGGTAGCGCAAGGCTGCGGTATTGAAAAAACTGAACTAGTAGATGATCTAGAATCTTTGTCAGAAGTATTTGATAAAGCGCTATCCGAAGATGGCCCTTGGTTCATAGTCGCTAAGATAGAAGAAACAGATTATCTTCCGGTCCCTACTCCCGAACCAGAGTTCACTCTATATAGGTTCAGAAATTCGTTTTTATAAAAAAGGTCCTAGGAAATAACCTAGGACCTTTTACAATCTAACTAATTATTTAGCTCCTACTTAAGATACTTATTAAACCAACCTAATGTTCGGTCTAACGCATCTTTAGCAGCATCAGCATCATAGCTATCTCGTTCGTCACAGTTGAATCCATGACCTGCACCAGGATAAATCTTGAAATCGTAAATTTTACCATTTCGTTTTAGGGATTCTTCCATTTCAGCTACATGCTCTGGAGAAGGCCTAGTATCAGTCTCCCCAAAGTTGCCCATCACGGGGATTTCAATGTTTTTGGTGAGTGAAAGCGGATTAATCCCGTCTGGGAAGGTTTCATTAACTCCGCCTCCATAATACACGGATGCGGCACTTAGTCCCGGGCAACTTGTTGCAGCCAGATAAGTAACCCTACCTCCCAAGCAATATCCTACTATCCCAATCTTTTGTCCCTGAGTCCTAGGATACGTATTCTGCAGATAATCAATTGTTTGATCTATATCATCAATTATTTCTTGTCCCTGCATGTTTCCCATATAAGTAGGAACTGATGGATCGCCATAAGGAATTTTTGGATTTGGGCTCTGTCTATGGAAGATTGCAGGGGATACTGCTACAAAACCTTGCTCTGCAAATTGATCACATACTTTTGTCATATGACCATTCACTCCAAAAGCCTCCTGTACTACAATTATCGCTGGAACACTGTCTGCACCTACAGGATAGCTAACATAGGTAGCCATGTCTTCTCCTTCGGCACTGTGGTCGTCTGGAAACCTAATATTTTCCCAAAATGATGGCATAATTACCCTCCTCTATATAAACTCTCTTCACTCATACATGTACAAGCAAGGGTTTTTATCAGCAATGCGATTGTAGCAAAGCAGATACTGCTTTACAAGTTTAATGCATACCAATATAGCCTTACGAATTCTAGCTAAACATTAAACAACGCGGTCATCATTAATAAACCGTCCGCACTATTCGGAACACATGTAACATTTTTGCAAATTAGGTACCGGTTGGATACAATAGTAATACTAAGGTAAAAAGATTAGATGAAGAATAAAAAATGGTTTCAAAGTGGATTAGTTTACGGCTTAATAGTATTAGGTGCTATTCTAGTCATTTATAGCTTCGCCCCTACTATAAACACCAACGAGATATCTGTTTCTGAGGTGATTCAAAAAGCCCAAAGAGGCGAAATTCAAGAAATTATAGTACGAGAAAACGAATTAACTATCATACCTTTCAGGCAATCAGATAACTTAAAACAATACACCAGTCGCATAGGAAATGACACAGACATCCTATCTATACTTGCAGACAACAATATACCTGTTGGCTCTGATTCCGGAATCCTAGTTTCCTACAAAGGTTCTGGCGGATTCTCCAATCTGTTTGGCCTGCTAATAAATTTCTTACCACTAATATTTTTTGGCGCATTAATTATTTTCATGATGAGACAAGCTCAAGGTGGTAACAATCAAACGATGAGTTTCGGACGCAGCAAAGCTAAAATGACCAACATGTCAAAGCCAACTGTAACATTCCAAGATGTCGCCGGGGTAGAAGAATCAAAAGAAGAACTCGTGGAAATAGTTGAATTTCTGAAGCACCCTGAAAAATTCCAAGCACTCGGAGCCCGTATACCTACTGGAGTATTACTAGTAGGTCAACCAGGGACAGGGAAAACCCTACTTTCTAGGGCTGTAGCCGGAGAAGCAGGAGTACCATTCTTCCATATTAGCGGTAGCGAATTCGTGGAGATGTTCGTGGGAGTTGGAGCTTCAAGGGTGCGTGACTTGTTCGAACAAGCTAAAAAAAATGCCCCATGTATCATATTTGTAGACGAAATAGATGCCGTAGGGCGGCACAGAGGAGCTGGATTAGGAGGAGGCCACGACGAGCGTGAGCAAACTCTGAACCAAATCCTTGTTGAAATGGATGGCTTCGAAAAGAATACTAATATCATTGTTTTGGCAGCCACAAACAGACCAGATATTTTAGATCCTGCTCTATTAAGACCCGGTAGATTTGACCGAAGAGTCACTTTAGATTTACCTGACATCAGTGGCAGAAAAGCTATATTAGATGTCCACTCAGCAGGTAAACCGTTAGATAAGAAAATTGACATGGATGCATTAGCAAAAGAAACTCCTGGATTTAGCGGAGCGGACTTATCTAATTTAGTAAATGAAGCAGCAATATTAGCAGCTCGTAATAATCAGAAGTCGATTTTCATGGAACAATTCGAAGAAGCAATAGAAAGAGTCCAAGCCGGACCACAAAGAAAAAGTAAAGTGATTAGCACCCGCGAAAAAGAAATGACAGCATACCATGAAGCAGGACATGCATTGTGCGGATGGTTACTTCCACATGCTGATAAAGTTCATAAAATATCAATAATCTCTAGAGGCAACATGGGAGGACACACAACTTTATTGCCAGAAGAAGATAGATCACTATGGACCAAAAATCAATTTACCGACATGATGGCAGTGATGATGGGGGGAAGAGTAGCAGAAGAACAAATATTTGCAGAAGTCACAACTGGCGCAAGTAACGACATCGAACGAGCAACAAAGGTAGCGTTGGAAATGGTAAAACGCTATGGAATGAGTCCAAGTTTAGGACCTAGAACTTTTGGCAAACGTCAAGAAATGGTCTTTCTTGGAAATCAGAGTAATGAAGAACGAGATTACGGAGATAAAATAGCTGAAGAGATAGATCAAGAAGTGCATTCTTTAATATCTTGGGCCTACGATAAAGCTAATGAACTTATTGAAGAGCACAAACCCAAATTGGTTCAAATTGCAGAGTATCTTATTGAGTATGAGTCTGTGTCGGGAGAGAACCTAGACAAGTTGTTTAATAGCATAGACGGAACAGACGAACTTAACTCGGAAAAAACAACTCCTGATCCCGCTCCTGATCCAAATCCCTATACGCCAGGTGCTCCAAAAATTAGTCCTGGTGGCCAAGCAGCGCCATCAATGCCATTCATTAACGATTCAGTGGACTAATCCTCATTTTCAGATTCAAGAGGTAAAGACCTGTAATATAATCCCCATTCCTGCATCAAGG